>Ga0078972_1001979_pt1 | contig 71386 bp, 63 predicted proteins | sample YelNatPaOPGAMG01_FD_67568 | JGI IMG/M metagenome (GOLD analysis project Ga0078972, IMG submission 67568) | Hot spring thermophilic microbial communities from Obsidian Pool, Yellowstone National Park, USA - OP-RAMG-01 (SPADES assembly) (version 2) | ecosystem: Environmental > Aquatic > Thermal... | reverse complement strand
AAGCCTTGCACTTACGGTTTGGACAAGAGGCGTGGAGCCACGTTGTCGCAAAGTTGCTGAGAGAACTCACGCCTGAGGTAACTTTGTCTTAGGATCTGATTGAGAAAGCCCAAGTGTTGGATGGTTTCAATATCCCGCCGCGTTATCCTAATGGTTTTCCTGAAGGAGCGCCTTTTGAACACTATAATCGGCGGCACAGTTCGGAGACTATAGCCTATGCCGGTGAGATCCTTGAATTCGTCCGTTCTTATCTGGCCTAAACGTGAGCAGGTGGTCACCGCTTTGGAAGCGTGTGCAAAGAAAACAAAGACTGTAAATCCTGCACTCTGCCTGGTGGGCTACTTTGGCTCGGTTGCCCGCGGTGATTGGGGGTTGGGGAGCGATCTGGATGACGTGATCCTAGTGGAGGAATCTGAACTGTCATTTGAGCGGCGGGCTATTTTGTTTGATCTCAGCGACCTGCCGGTGGCGGTGGATGTGTTGGTCTACACGGCAGCGGAATTGGAACGGTTAACCGCCCGGCGAGAGGTAAAGCGCTAGTGGGAAGAGGTCATCTGGTTAAACCTTTGAGGGGGTATTTTGAATCAACTAATATTCGATCGAAGTGGATAACTCATTACAACCTACTGAGTAATCGCAACACATATCTTTGCAACATAATTACTACGTAGTCACGATAACCGGCGAGAAGCTTCAGCATATGCTGCAACTGTTGGCTATTGTAAGTCTTCAGGAAGCTTTGCGTCTTTTGGAAACTACTTGTGTAGGTGCAACACCGAATTAAATTGAAATTATAAGTTCTTCAATAACCGATGCAAGGTCAGATAAGGTCTGAGCTAATTCATTATTACCTTCTTCAAAAGCATGATTAGCTTTCACCTTAATATAATTAACCAAATCTAGGTTCAGGCTGGCGAGATTGTCTTGGATTGCCTTATATAGGTCATCTGCAGAAAGGAGAGATGAAAGAATCTCTGAAGGGTTTGAGATTGTAGGATAGCCCATATCTTGATTAATTTCTGGTATGTCAAGCGCTTTGATTGTTTCGAGATGCTTTCTTACTTGACGGCACCAAAACGGATTAGTTGAACGTTGCGCCATATCTTCGGCTAGTTGTCCATAAATTATCGCCTCTTGATGATAGTTTTCTTCTGCTAAAATTCGACTCATCTCCAAAACAATCTTAATCATTAGAGGAGGTTGTTCTGATTCTTGAACAATATTTAACATCAGTCGCCAACCTTGTAATGCTTTCTCTACTTGTCCATTCCGCAATAATAGGCGACTTTTTTCTAATTCAGTTTTATAGTAATTCTCAAATTTCTTCAATGGAGTCACTATAGTGCTAAGTTCTAGATAACGATTCTTAACTTTTTCAATCCAATAATGTTGTCCATAGAACTCCGCAATCCTTCCTGCCTCATAAACATACTGCTGTGCATCGTGTATCATGTCTTGATTTTCCATGATCTTAGATAACATCAATCTGGCATCAATCGCAATAGGAGGTTGAAACGAATCTGCTAAATTAATCATTTCTGCTGTTAGGTATTTTGCAAGTTCATTCTTACCATGTCTCATCAAGATTGCAATACTTGCGGCTAGTATTTGAGTTGGGTTTTTATCTGCAATTATATTAATACTAACATCCATTGGCAAATCCTTTTAATCTCATGCGGTAAAAATTCTCGAAATTTCCTAAGGTTGAGATGAGTTCTATACCCGAATTTTTAGTTTTTTCTGAATTTCATGGTAAAACCCCTTTATAACTTGTAGAGCTAAGTGAGCATCAACTTTATCAATAATTTTTCCTAACGAATATTGGCTAATCCTTTCTGCAGGAGCACCAATGTTAAAACAAACTATCGGAACGTTTAATGAAATTAATTCTTCAACTACGTATGAAAAGGTTTCTGGCCAGATCGATGGGAATAAAAATATATTAGCCCCTGTTTCTTCAATGATGATTGGAAGTTCAGTTCGCTTATAATGCCCCGTCACTCTTACCCAGTTAGGTAATTTCTCGCCGTGGTAGGTTCCAATTATAGTAAGCTTAATAGGCAGTTTTTGCTTTTCAATAATTTGCGCAATTGAACTAACTACTTGACTCCCTTTGGGAAGACTAATTCCTCCAACAACTCCAATATGGCATTCTTGAGAATAATCTAATTCAAGAAATTTTTTCGGTAAATAATTTACTTGATGGGGTTGAATGTTGATTTTTGATGAGATTTCTGGATAGACCTTCAAAACTATTGAGGCGGTGTTATGGGAAAAACATAAAATTTCATCCGAAGATTGAATTAATCTAGACCACATATTTCTCCAATCGACGATGTCGGCATCCCAATAAAATAAGACATTGTTATTGACTGGAAGACATTGTTGACATGTAATAATGTGTGGAAGGTCACAATAGATATTCTGTGAGTTCAGTAAGTTAAAAGAGGGGCATAAAGCATAAAAATCATGCATTGCAAGGGTAATTAGGCAACCTTTAGATTTTTTTAGTTCTAGAATAAAATCAATATATTCTGAAAGATTAGGGTAGGAAACTAATTCATTTATAAAAATATTTACAGGTGGTATAAGACTTATCAAGTCTATCAACACATCAATTGTTGAAATGTCAAATTCCACAAAATATTTTTGAAAATAGAAACGCAACTTAAGTTTATGTTCATCCTGTTTCCAGACTAATAAAAGAACCGGATGTCCATTTTCGACAAGGTTCTTAATTTTATTATTTCGATAATAATTGGCACCTCCACCTAACTCATGATCGAAAAATAAATATGGAGGAACTCCACTAAGATGTGTTCCGGCAATTAAAACGATAAAATCTCTTAGGGGTGCGGCAGGATCGGTTTGAATAAATTCCTGGACGTCATTAAAATATGTGGGATGTTTTTGTCCTAATAGTTTAAAATTGCGAGCTTCTAGCTCGCTTTTCTTTTTTGTTCCCCACGTTCCACCATGTTTATGCCAAACAAATAAATTAGGAACTAGGATATTTATATATCCGGCATTCCTGGCACGAGTACACCAATCGTTTTCCTCTCCGTGTCCTAATCCAAAGGTTTCCGCATCAAATAGTCCAATTTGCTTAGCTACCTCGTAGTTCATTCCCATACAAAAACCAACCCCTGAAGGCATCGTAATTTGTAATTCAGAGATGTCGAAGTGTGAAAAGAACTCGTCAAGCTTTTCTACAGTGGTATTGGCAAAGATTTCATTATTCTCTAGAAATTTTGGAAAACTACAAACTGTACCAGAGTTTGTAAAAGGAGTTGTACTTGCAATTTTCGGATTATCAATAATAGGCTGCATTAAGCGTTCTAACCAATAAGGAGGTAGCTCTACGTCGGTGTTTAATAAAACAAAATGATTACGGACATATTGGAAGGCATCATTACATGAGACTACAAATCCGAGATTTGTGAGATGATGGATGAGGATTGTATCGGGTTTCTTGCGTACTATTTCATTTAGAAATGATTGTGTTTCATCATCTTTATTTCCATCATCTACAATAATAAGACGATAAGGCTCTGAAGTATTCTTAAGGAGACTATCAAATAAACGGGGTAGAAATGTCATAGCTTTATAAACTGGAATAATAATATCAATAGTTTGCCCTAACGATTGCTTTATGGGTAAATCTTTTTTATATAAGGGAATCACATCCTCTAATCTTCCTTTTCGTAGTAAAGCCCCCTTATTACTCCAAGGGGAATGACCCTGATCCGGAAAGGTTTTCTCAGTTTCTTCGTCGAAGTAATATCCTAACGGTTGTGTAACAACCTCATCATTATCAAAACGAAATTCAAGCTGTAATAGACACTTTATATTCGGAGATATTTTTGCTTTTATAGCAAATCCACTATGAGCCGCATTTATGGAAGAATAAAGACTTTCTAAATCTCCCCGATACCATCCATAACGACCAGGATACCTATTTATATCGTCATTGGTTTTTGCTATTAAGTTAATAGATTGCAAAATTAAGTTATCATGAAATGCCCAACCTTCCAAATAAACCATTCCGCCATCTAATCTGCTGGTTTCTAGATAACCATGGAATCCAGGCATTTTAATTTCCGCAGCTGACATTTTTCCAAGTTGGATTAAACCAGGTTTCGGTTGCCGATTTTCCTTTTGCCCAAACTGGAGATAATGGCAGAGAGGATTCATGCCACTATGTTTGACTTCTGGATTCATTTCAAGATAAAAAAAAGTGTCAAACTTTGGGGATGGATTATAGCCTTTTTTAGCTCCGATAATGATATAGTGAACAAGTGGAGGATACTTATTCTTTTCTACCTCTGGATATTGTTCTAAATACCAAAGGGTATCGAAAAAGGGATTGGGATTTCGCCCGTCCCGAGTACAATTTTGAAGATAATCCCATAGGGAACTTAAACCATTAGCTGAGGCTTCTGGATATTGTCTAATATACCAATTTTTGTCAAATAAAACTAGGACATCTTCAAACACAGATTGCCCATATTGAGCTATAAACAATTTAGTTAATTGTTCATCTCGACCGGAGATTGGTTGAGTGAGTTCTTCGAATTGTTTATTTTTATTAATATCAAGTTTTTGCAAAAGCATTAGATTGTTATTCAGTTTTTGCAAAAGCATTTGATTGCTATCCAATTTTTGCACAATTTCAGTGATAAATTGGCTGACTTTTTCTAAGTTCTCACTTACCCACATGGAGATTTCAACAATTAGGTCTTGAGTTCCCTCGGGGCACTTAATTTCTGGAAAGATGAGTTGGGGATCATTGCCAAAACTAAAAAGGTATAAAGACTCATGCGCTGAGGCAAGCTTTATTGCAGTTCCATTTACTATTAATGCTGAAAAGGAAGCTAATTCTTCAGCCTTCCAAATGACTTGTTCGGTCTTTGGAGAGCTAATCACTATCCGACGAACTTCGATTAATGCGGGATGATTGCAGGGATCAAAGCGTAAATGGATTTCTTCTGTGCCATTCGGAAACTGAAGTGAAAAGTAGTAAGTTTGCCATTTTTCTAAATGAACTGTAGACGTAATTGACTTTTCTTCTCGATATTCATTAACGGAAGAAAAAAACAGCTGAACATGATGGATATTTGATGAGTTTTGTTCTTTCAAAATAGGGATATTAAGGTTGGCGGCTTGAATATTGCGATGGATTATGTGGTGTATAGCATCAATTTGTCTGTAGAAATCTTTGGGGTCTTCTTTGTTTCGAAAAGAGTTTAAGGCAGTTTCTAAAAACCCGCCAAACCAGATTGGGTCTTGCACGTAAGATAGGGGAATATAGTAGTGACTGAGTAGCCATAATAAAATGTTGTCTTTGTTTGGGGTTGGCTGTTGTAGCAACGCCTCGATTTCCTCGAGGGATGTGGCATCAGCAACAAAATTTAAGTGGGAATCTCCAAGAGCAATAATTTTCTTCTTCCAAATCAATGCTTGTAATCCGACCATCGAAGATACAGATGCAACGGCGTCTACGGAACTCAGGATGTATTGGGACACTGATCCAAACTGTTCGAATTCATCATTGTATATAAAGTGAGGGTATCGAGACCGGAGATAATTCAGGGTATCTTGGGTGAAAACCGGGAAATCAGGATGAGGGACAAATATCACTCCTATATGTTGGGGCGTATTTTTTAATATCCACTCAATCATGTGAAACTGTGATTTGAATTTGCAATTTCCATCGAACCAATAATTATGCGAAGCCTGAAGTGGAACCAGGATCAGGTGCTTGAAACGGTTGCGGAGTTCCTCGATTAGAGGTTTGAAGGGATTGCGTTGATCGATAAGATTTATGAAAAAGTTGCGATACTCCTCCAGCGCTTGATAATCTTTTTCTGTGAATTTGACTGAGCGAATCGTAGCATCATAGCGGCTAAGATAGGAGTATTGATAATAGCCCAGCGGGTCAAAGTAAAAGCTCTCTGAAAATGGCGGCCGGGATGTCATTCCATATTCGCAGTGGAGCAGCAATGCAAGAGGAAATGCTCTTTGAAGGAAAGGGGCGGGGGAATAGGAGATCACTATATCAGGTTTCCAGTTGCCCAACAAACCTTTTATTGTTTCAGATGTATAAGAAATTTGTTCTTCTGAGTATGTCTGGTGGTACCATGCTAAACTGGCTTTTAAATAATCGCCTTCAAAATAAGTCAATAACTTCTCATCATCAATCTCAAGAATTTCCAAAAATTCGGCAAAGTCTTGATTTTTGATCTGTTCCTTAATCGCTCCACTAGTGATAACTCTAAAAGAAAATTTATGAAATGGATCGTTACTTAGCGAGGCTATCTTTCGATAGGCAAATGTCCACCAGGGTAAGTGAAACAAGGGTCGGTGAAAGGTCTTCATCGGCTCGATATAGAAGAGGAGATTGTAAGAAGGTTCTTGATTCAATGGTGGACTGATGTGGTGGTAGGATGTGAAATGGGAGGTGGGATTTTGCTGCGGCAACTTCGAGGCCTTCACGCCGCCGACGATGAACGCTGGGTCTTGATTTGAAAAATGACCATATCGAGATTTATATCGATCTCGCAGGTAAAGGATATTCTCTCGGTACCTTTCGCGAATTTCGTGGAAATCATTTTTTATTACAGTGGCATCAAATAATTTCTTGCAATCGACAACGCTTAAATTTGTTTGTTCCGACGGTTCGAACCAACCTGTGTTTTCGGATAAAGCGCATGTTGCTAAGAACATTCCTTTTTCTCTTAATAATCCAATACTCTTTAAAAATAGATCTCTGATCTGGGGTAGTTTATTATGCTCAATGGATGATAGCCAGAAGATAATGTCAACGGAATTTTCCTGAAAGGCAGTGAATTCTAAAAAATCTACAAAATAGTCGACGTTCTTGAATTCACCCGGATTGCAGAAACCCTCAGGACGGTCTATTCCAATTACCTCCAATCCAAAGTATTCTTCCACAAAATTGTGGAAAATGGATTTTCCACAACCGACTTCGACGATTACAGGTTTTGAAGGCGAGAATCGCTGGAGATAATCTCCAATTTCACGCAGAAGCCATATCTGGTCTAGGGCATAATTCCAGCCGGTATGAGCAATGGTTTCAAGATGATTGAGCCCATAATCGGACAATTTGTGCAGCAAGTCTTGCTCAGCGGCGGTAGCGATTGGATCTAAAATTGTGATTGATGAATAAATGCTTGTCATAGGTCGTCTGATTCCACTTGAAATTTACACTCTCTCAAGAATAGCTTGATCTTGCTTGAACCAGCGGATGTTGTAATAGCGTGGATCGCTTGCAGGGTCATCACCGAATGCACCGGCTTCGAGGGCATCCCAAATCTCCAACACTGCTTGGGCGGCGCCGCGTTCTGCCATGAAACCAAGTTGACGCTGAAGCTTATCTGCCAATACGTAATAACTACGTTCTCCACTTTGGACACTACGATCGCGCTTTACCTGAATAGACACCCCGCGATGTTTTTCCAACACTTCAGTCACCCAAAAGGCTAACTCTAAAATGCGGTAATTTTTGTGCAGCACATTGAATATCTCACCACGCACGTTTTCCAGTGGGGCAGATAACATGTAGATATAGGCATCCACTGCGTCGCGGATATGCAATAGTGGTCGCCAGGCTTCGCCACTGCCGAATACGGTAAGCTTACCCTGCTTCCAGGCATTGAGGGTAAAAACATTGATCACCAGGTCAAAGCGCATGCGGGGGGATAAACCGAAAAGCGTTCCTTTGCGCAGGATAATAGGACAAAACTCGGGGACTTGTTCGGCGATGCGCAATAACTCAATTTCCGCCAAACGTTTGGTCTTGCTGTAATTGGCGGTCGGTGAAACAGGAGTTGCTTCGTCTTTTCCGTGCATATTCAGTTCTGCTTCTGGGGTGGCTGTGTAATACACCGAACAAGAAGAAGCGAAGACAAAGCGTAGCGGTTTGCCATCTCGTTTACCCTTTTGGGCGGCCAGTTCCGCTAACTTTTGAGTTGCCATCACATTACACTCGGCGTTCAATTGGGGTGCAAAATCGGCGGTAGGGTCGTTGGATAGACCGGCTAAATGAATGATTGCCTCTACGCCATCGAGCCAATCAGCCTGAGCTTGACGGATATCGCCACGGATTAATTCCAGGTTGAGATGATCGGGCAAAGGGTTCTCGAACCACAGCGTATCGATTACGCGAACTTGTTTTCCTAAAGCAAGTAATTCAGGGACTAAAACACTACCGACATATCCGGCACCACCAGTGACTAAGATCATCTTGAACCTCCTTGGAAAAGATGAGGGGAAACGTGCTGCCGCCCGACAAGGTAATCGGCCAAAGCATCTTGCCAGGCTTTGAGAGGGGGAATGCCTTTTTCTCGAATAGCTTGGTTTGACAGAACGGAATAATTTGGACGCCGTGCGGCGGTTTTGAATGCAGCCGAAGTAGTGGGCTGGAGATTGGGTCTCAAGTTTGCCAACTCAAAGATCTTCACTGCAAATTCATACCACGAGCAAGCCCCAGAACAGGTGAGGTGATACAGGCCATAAGGGGCTTTTTCAATCAAGTTGACCAGCCCGTGTGCGAGTTCATATGTATAGGTGGGTGAGAGGCGTTGGTCATTCACGACACGGATGTCTTTCCCTGCCCCGGCAAGGCTCAACATCAGCTCAACGAAATTGCCGCCTTTGCCTGAAGCACCGCGCAGGCCATAGAGACCCGAAGTGCGTACAATCCAATGCTTATGCCAGGTCGCCTGGATGAATTTTTCTCCCGCCAATTTGCTCACTCCGTATACATTCAAAGGAGATGGGCAGTCGCTTTCTGTGTAGGGTGTCCGACGATGTATCTCGCCGCCGAAAACGTAATCGGTGCTGAGAAAGAGTAAGGCAATATCCTGCTCGCGACACAGACGTGCAAGGGTGAGGGGGGCAATGGCATTCACCGCAAAAGCCCGTTCGGGGTAGCTCTCGACTTCGTCCACTTTATGATAGGCTGCGGTGTTTACCACAACGTCAGGCCGATATTGTTCAAAAGCCTGTTGAACCTGGCGGGGATCGGTCACTTCCAGATCGGCATGGGTGAGCGGGATGACCTGATAGCTGGCAGTGCGCTTGCCCAATACCTGCACCAGATCGCTGCCTAATTGACCGTTTGCACCGATAACCATGATTTTCATAAGAGCATCCTAAATAAAGGCTGGATTCTGCAAATATTGTTTGAGGGTTATGCCGTTTTGATCGCGTTTGGAGAGTAAGGGATTTTTGATTGGCCAATCAATGGCGAGATCTGGATCATTCCAAGCAATTGTGCCCTCGGAAGCAGGTGTATAGTAGCCGGTCTGTTTATATTGTACTTCGACGAACTCGTCCAGAGCTTCAAAACCATGTCCAAATCCAGGCGGTATGTAGAGTTGCTTTTTGTTTTCGGCGCTCAGTTCGATGGCAAAGTGTTTGCCAAAAGTGGGCGAATTAATCCGCAAATCAACAGCCACATCAAAAATCTTACCCAAGGTGCAACGTACTAATTTACCCATAGGAGCAGTTAGATCTTGATAGTGTAGACCGCGCAGAGTCCCGTAATGCGAACGCGAATGCCCTTCTTGAACGAACTCTTCGGTAAAGCCCGCAGTAGCAAAGTCCCGCTTGTTCCAGGGCTCTATGAAAAAACCCCGCTCGTCTTGAAAATATTCGATTTCAATGATCAGCACTCCCATCAGCGGAGTCGAAAGAAGATGTGTCTTCATAGTATTATCCTTACCAGTGAGTAGATTATTTCAATCCTCTTCAATCCTATCCTCAATCGAGAGTGTAATATAAACTTTGCCGATCCGATATAAAAATAAAATAAAATGGTGATAAACAAGAAATAAATATATTTTTCGCTTTAACCTTAAGCCTCTCTTTACGCATCTTTCATCCCACCTTTACAGACAATTTAGCTATTCCCGTTTATAAATGGTGCAGTGGTTAATGATGGATATCCAATCTAGTGACTTGGCAACACGCAAAGCGTTAGGAAAACGCTATCTAGACGCAAACCGGCTGGATGAAGCCATTCAGGTTTTTGCCCAAATTCTGCGCGAAAACCCAACAGACTTAGAATCCTATCTGTTCCTTGGGGATTGTTATATGATTGCCGGCGATGCAGAGATGGCGTTGTTGTTTTACAACCAGGCGAAAAGCATGACCGCTCAAACCATCCAGGTCGATCGCCGCATTCAACTGGCAAAATTAAAAAAATTCATCTCCTATGATGAAAGTAATGCCAGGATAAGCGAATGGATCAAAGATCAGCCAACATTGCCCACTCAACCCCTTGCTGTGGCGGAAATTTTGCAGCAGCTTACCAGCACTCCCTCCGCGGTGAGTGAGGAAGAAGTGCTCAATGCTGCCAAATTATTGAAAGAGATTATCTACAGCCCTCATCCGGCGCTTATGGTTGCCGAGCGGTTGGATGAGATCAATGAATTAATCCCGGCATTGTTGGAATTGAACATACGGCAAGCCCGAGCAGATGGCCGTTTGGATTTGGTGGAAGGGTTACAAAATCTGCTCCAAAATATTCAATTACAAAAACAAAATCAAATCAGTGAATACGAATCTTCCAACCATGGGAAAAAACTTCGCACAAGCGACCGTCCATTAAAAGTTCTGTTATTGGATGGCGATCCAAAAATTCCCCTTTTGCGCTCGCCATTTCCATACCAAGAATTGCAACGACTGGGATGTGAGTTGACTGCTTTCGATCCCCAACAAAGTGTCGTGCTGGATCAATTCGATGTCCTTGTGGCGGTTCATCCCCACTTGAATACGCGCGTCATGGAAGTTTTAGCCCAAGCCCATGCTGCGAGGCAACCCATTGTAGTCTATCTGGAAGTGGATTTTGAGCAGATGCCGTTGACACATCCCGCCTTTGAGGTGGCTGGTTTAGGTTCGCCCGCCCGTGCAAAAGCTTATTCCGCGGCTTGTTTATTAGCGGATCTCATTTGTGTGCCCAGCGATGCTTTTGCCAATACCTTGCGCCAATCGGGGTTCAATGTTGCAGTGATTCCACCAGCATGGAATGGGGATAACCTCCCTCATACCCGGCCCAATCAAACCCGCCATACGATTAATTTAGGCTGGATTGGCTTTGCGGATGAGCTGGAGGATGTTTTTCAGGTAAAACGGATGATTGTACGGGTGATGCGCGAATTCCCGCAAACCCAACTCATCATCGCAGGAGATGTGGAGATTTATCAATTATTCGATAATTTACCCGAAACGCGCCGTTTATTTGTTCCTCTCTTACAGGATGAGGATCTCGGTTATGCCCTCAATCAAATGGATATACTTCTATTGCCATTGCGCAACAATCCTTTTCATCATTCTCTCTCAGATTATCGTTTGGTTGCAGCCGGGGGGCGGGGGATACCGTGGATCGCTTCACCTTTGCCAACCGTTATGAGCTGGGGAGAAGGTGGATTGATCATCAATTCTACCGATGAATGGCATACTTATTTACGACAGTTAGTGCTTGATGATGACCTGCGCCGTTCATTGGGAGAAGCAGGGAAGCGTTTAGCCGAATTACGCAGCACGATCTATCAAGGTAAGTTATGGCAAAAACTACTTTTCGAATTAGCCGGTGAGAAAGAAGCATGAAAATCGTCTTTGTTTTTGCCGATAGTGAAGAAGAATGGAATAGCAGTGAATGGCGCTGCGCGGTGCCCTACCGGGCGATCAATCGCAGCGGACTCCATCGAGCCAGTTTGTTAAGCATCCATGATTTTGCTAATCATACCCCTCAAGCTCAGGAAGTCTGTAATGCCGCTGATGTCATTGTGGTGGAACGCAATCTTTTTGGACCGGTGCTTTCTGCTATCCAATACTGGAAGGCGCGCGATAAAGCGATCGTCGCTAACTTCGATGATGCTTATTCCTTGATGCCTCCCAGCAACCTGAATTATCAGTTCTGGGGTGAGGGGGTATCGCGCACCACTGGCGAAAAAATCCAACCGCCACCTCTTACGCAATTCAAGTGGGGGTTACGGATGGTACATGCCGCCATTGTTCCTTCTCGCCGTCTGGCCGAAGATTGGCAATCCTATACTAATATGTTTTATGTACCCAATTACATTGACTTAAGCCTTTACCAAAACGTCAGCTCAGAGCAGCATGAGGGCATTGTCATCGGATGGGGCGGCAGCATTTCGCACCTTCAGAGTTTCGTGGATAGTGGTGTGGCTGAGGCATTGCGAAAAGTCTGCCGGGCTCGTCCACAAGTAAAGGTGATGATTTGCGGTAATGATCTGCGCATCCCCAAGGCATTGGGATTACCGGCAAAGCAAGTCATTTTACAACCGTGGGTGAGTTACCGCGAATGGCCTTCCGTCCTGAGCCGTTTTGATATCGGATTGGCGCCGTTAGCGGGCGAATATGATGAACGGCGGAGCTGGATAAAGGTATTGGAATATCTGGTGATGAAAATACCCTGGATAGCGAGTGAAGGGAGCCCTTATCAGGAGTTCCGTTCCTATGGTTGGTTAGTGAAAAATACAAGTTTATCTTGGGAACGTGTATTATTAGATGTGGTGGATCATTTGGTGGAATACAAAGAAGAAGCAAGCAGAGATGCTTATTTAACTGGTATTAGTAAGGCAATCGATGATAACATAGATAATATCTTGAAACCATTGGCAATGGTCTATCAGGAGGCATTGGGAAAACCGATCACGCTGGTGGACGCATAAGAAGGAATAGTTCGATGGCATTAGAGAGTAGGAAACCAATCAAAACAACCAATGGGGGAATAAAACCAATTCATCCGGATCTCGTCACAATTCCGGAAGGGGATTATGTAATTGGAATCAATGACGAGCAAGTCAACCATTTGTACCGCACAGAGATTTGGGCGGAAGAATGGGTTGAAAAAGATCTTTTTGCGATTGAACAACCGCAGCACAAAGTTCATCTGCCGGCTTTTCAAATAGGACGTGCTCCCGTTACCAATGCGGAATATTTTGCCTTTATCTGGGCGACTGGTTATCGAGTGCCAAAAGATTGGGTCGGTTTCCGTTATTCAGAAGGAATGGATAACCACCCGGTTGTGGGAGTTTCAAGAAATGATGCATTAGCCTACTGTGCTTGGCTAAGTGAAAGCCTGGGGGGACATTTTCGCTTGCTTAACGAATTTGAATGGGAAGCAGCTGCGCGGGGTGGGGACGATCGAATTTATCCCTGGGGAGATGATTTTGACCCTTGGCGCTGCAACACCTTAGAGAGCGGGAAGCGTGGTACGACCGCCATTGGGGAGTATTCTCCCAGCGGTGATAGTCCCTTTGGATTGGTAGATATGGCAGGGAATGTCTGGGAGTGGACGGATAGCATCTTGCAACCCTATCCTTATCATCCAGAAGAACAAACTGAGGTAAAGAATAGCTCTGCTCGATATGTGATTCGCGGCGGTTCGTGGTATTACAGCCGTAAACTTGCCCGTACAACAACCAGAGAAGCTGCCGTCTCCACCTTCATATCCCCGGCACTGGGATTTCGCATTGGGTGTAATCTTCGCGCCTAAGCCTTGGCTGGGCTCTGACGCCTTGATTTAACATATTCCACTATGCCTGGCATAACCGAGATGAGGATAATTGCCAATACCACAAATGAAAAGTTATCTTTGACAAATTTGAGGTTCCCAAAAAAATAGCCTCCATAGGTAAAGAGCGCTACCCAGGATAACCCGCCAATCACATTGTAAGAGATAAATTTCCAATAGGTCATTTCACCAACCCCGGCAACAAAAGGAGCAAAGGTACGGATGATGGGGATGAAACGGGCTAATATGATGGTTTTCCCGCCGTGCTTTTCATAAAACTCATGGGTTCGGTCGAGGTATTCTTTTTTCAGAAATCGAACATTGCCACTAAACGCGCGTGGCCCAATGAAATGGCCGATCCAATAATTCGCTGTATCGCCGAGGATAGCTGCAGCGGCGAGTAAGATATACAACAAATGGACATTTAGGGCACCCAGGGATGCAAACGTGCCGGCGGCAAAGATAAGTGAATCACCCGGCAGAAATGGTGTGACTACAAATCCGGTCTCCATGAAAATAATCAGAAACAGCAAAAAGTAAGTCCATCCTCCATACGCTTGAATCACGACGTGCAAGTGTTTGTCTAAGTGGAGGAATAGATCGATTAGGTATACAACGATGTTCATAAATGATCCTCGTTACTGGTATCTTGGTCTGTTAGAAGTGTAATTTTACCCGATTGTTTCAAAATCAGGTTTCTGAAAAGCCATAACGCACTTACGGTATATAAAAAAAGAAGCAAGATCATGAAAGGTGCCAGATTTGCCAAATTATGGATAAAGGGATTTTGCCAAACCCCTTGATTTCCTTCGGTTATAGCCTGGAGGGAATAAAGCATTGCCATTCCATTCCAGCTTCCATGAAAAAAGATGCTACAACCATAGGCCAGGAAAAGACGAGAATATCTCCGATCTTGCCATGCTTGTGCTATAGCAGATCCCATTAATGCAGCGGTGAAAATATGGATCACCGCCGTGGCGCTGCGGGAGAGGATGGTTTGCGCCCAATCCATTCCGGAATTAGAGAACATCATACTTTCCAGTAGGGCATAACCGCCACCACTTAAAGCACCAATAATAAATCCATCTACCTCTCCCCGAATTTTTCCAAGTAGAAGATACACTCCGAGAGGTTTGATCGCTTCTTCGATCATTGGGATTAACAATGCGGAAAAAATAAGGATTGCGGTAACAACCCAGGGTTGGGCGAGGTAAGGTTGCATGAGGTTCAAGGTTTTCTCTGGGTTCGGGCGGGATTGTTTGAGAAGCGCCAATAGATGGCTGACTTCCTGTACCAAATCCGGGTGAACAGCAATCCATAATCCGATGAGAAGGAGAAAACCAATTAAAGCCAAACTCTCCAAAATTAAGATAGCGATTGGCGCTAGCCCCATTCCGCAATGAAAGGCGCCCCAACGCCGTTGTAAAGATTGCCCTGGTAGGTTGTGTAGCGCCAGGCTAAGGAAAAACGCCACTGGTAAACTGACACCCAGCACATGGAAAACGGGAAGAAATGTAATCATGAACGATGTTGCGTTTGCGAGTTGATTACCAATCAATACAACCACAAGGAATAAAAAGAAAAGCAATAAAGGAGACGGGGATTTGAAATGTTGCAAAATGGGGGGATGCCAACCGAACCATTTTCCCAACCCAAGAAAAACTGAAGGTAAAAATAACAGACCCAAAAATAGAAACGCGCTGGCTGGCAGCCAAAAAGAAAGCAACGATGCAGCATCGAACGGGTGAATGAAATTCTCCCATAAACCATAGAGGAAAAGGAAAACTCCTAACGCAGTTGAAAGAAGGAAGGCAATTCCAGCGGAAAACGCTTGGATGATGGAATACCAAGGACGCGAGTCTGATGATGAAGTGAGGGGTGGAGTTTGGTGATATGGATTCAATGGATTGCCTTATTCAAGACTTATTGTTCGGTTATTGTGATGGTGATAATCCGGTCGCCAGGTGGAGGAGGGGGATAATCGGTTGGATTGCGAGGCGTAAGTTTTTGAAGGACGCTCATACCATCCATCACCTGACCAAATATGGTATATCCTCCGTTGAGTTGTGGCGCTTCAGCGTAGGTGATGAAAAATTGACTGCCATTGGTATCCTTTCCAGAGTTCGCCATCGCCACTCTGCCAGGTTTATCAAATTTTAAATTGGGGGTTATCTCATTGATAAAGGTGTAACCCGGTCCGCCATAGCCGCTACCGCTTGGATCGCCGCTTTGGGCTATATAATCTTTGATCACTCGATGAAATGTAATCCCATCATACCAACCCTGTTGGGCAAGGAACACAAAATTGTTGACCGTAATGGGAGCTTCGGAGGGGTAGAGTTGGAGAAGGATATTACCTTTTTCAGTTTGGATAGTGGCTTGATAAGATTTGGTTTCATCAATAACAACCGGAGGGCAGCTTTCGAACTGGCGTTTTTCTAACAATTCCAGACTGATGTAATCCTTTAATGTATAGTAGGTAAGGGGAAGATCGGCGGGCCAGATTTTGCCATCTAACAAGATAAATGGCACTCCGGGCATGCCGATACTGGAGTTGTGTTGCCAGGCTCTCTCGGCGATATCAATGGCTTCCTGGGACTGAAAAGCTTGTTGAAATTGGGCTGTGTTGGCGCCTAATTTTGTTACTTGTTCACTGACCCATTTCTGAAACTCTGTCGGGGAAAGATGGATCCAATCCGATTGCTTTCCATAGAGAACATCGAAGATGCTCCAAAACAACCCTTGCTTTCCTGCTGCCTCAGCAGCTTGAACCGCTAAGGTTGCTTTATCGTTAATTTTGGTGAGCGGATAATAGCGGTAAATCCAGCGCACCTGTTCAGGGAATTCAGCGATGAGTTGTTTCATGACCACTGCGAGTTGCGCGCATGGTTGAGCCTGAAAATCACAGTATGAAATAATCGTAACGGCAGCTTGTTCTTTGCCTAGCTGCCAATCGGTTTTACCGGGTAACGGAAACAAAGATTGTTCGGTAGGCCCAGGTGTCGGGCGCGGGCTTTTTGCAGTACAACCTGCGGCAATCCGTTGGGCTAGATTGACGGATTTCATGGTTTGTTGCACGGAAATGTCTGGCGAATATATTGTCGCCGAGGGAGAAGGGACAATAATCGGGGTGGATTGGTTGGCGGGTGAAAACGACTGGCAACCAGCAGTAAAGAAAACCAAAGTGACAATAAACATTAATCGTATCTGCTTAACCATGTACTGCGTCCATTAATTGTTGACTTGACCACATCCAGGAAATGCGGTTGAGAAAATCTGCCAAAGTGGCAGATTGAGCACGTAATAATCTTACCGCATTTCCTATTGGATCCTCGCCGGCTGCACCTTGCGGTTCGTCTGCATAAGCTCCGTAAAATGCAAAATAGGCTTGATTGAGTTTGCGGATGTGATAACCATGCTCCCAAAAAAAGACCCGCTGCTGCTCCATATATGCTTCTGCCTCGTCAATTTTCCCTTCCGCCAATAATTGATCGACATGGATACGGGTGAGGTGCATTTCATGATTGAAATTGAATGGCTCGGGTTGATTGGCTGCTTGCGGAGCAGGGGGTGGGGTTTCGTTCTCTGGTGGGGGGAGAAATTCCGGGTAATATTGAGAAATAACCATCCTGCCCAACTCCTTTCCGGAAATAGAAGCAGCGGTTTCATTCATCGTACGTAAAGCGGGTGAGGTGTCGTAATTGATCCCTAAAGGCCGAAAAGCAAGGTAGTTATGTGTCCATTCATGAGCGACGACCTCTGCCAGCCAATTGAGATCGGTGGTTTGCATAACCATGGTTGGATAAATTCCAATCCCACCGATTGGTACAACCAGAGAGGAGACGTTCAACGCTTTATCTACTTTATTTTCAAGTGCAATTTTTTGATCCGTGGTTAAATCAGTTTTTAAAGAGATATTTGCATCTTGCCTGATCACATTGCGCGGTGAAACAATCAACGAAGAGGGGATTGGGCTGATATGATAGGAAATAGGGGGTAGTGGCTGCCCCCCTAGAGTTAATCCTGCCTTGGCGCTGATGCTGGATAATTGTGTCTCCATTATCCCCTCTGCAATGGGGGCTATTTTTTCGATCTGAAGGTTAATATGTCGGATTTGGTCGCGAATGGGTTTCGACGCTTCCTCGGGATTTTCAATATACGGGTTAGAATAGATATCGGTCAATTGGGCATCTGCCTGTTGGTATTGTTTTATTAAGTCTATATAAGCGAGAACCAATTGATGTTGTTCGGCTGGCGTTAAATACAGCGCTGTGCGGCTGGCGGTTTGGCTTAATTTTACTTCTGCTGCGTTGAAAATCCAATCGATATAATTAAATTCAATTTGGCGAGTGAATGCTCGAACCTGTTCGATTTGGTTTGCCGGTGGTAAAACACTTGCGCCTAGAAGAAGGGTAATGACGATTAGTTTACCAATAAAAAGGAATATTCGATACCAGGTCATGGCTGGGATGATACATCTTTATTGTTTCCGTGTCAAATCATGCACCCGTTGTGAAAGATGAGAATATCGTTAAGCCAATTTAGTTTATGCTATAATCGTTTTTACGATGAATTATTTAATCACAGGCGCAGCTGGTTTTCTGGGTTCTGCATTAGCCAATCAATTAGCCCGCGAAGGACATCAAGTGCGCGGTTTGGACGATCTCTCAACCGGAGATCCAGCCACATTATCGCCCGATGTCCATTTCACACGCGGTGATGTCAACGATCGTCCGAAACTATGGACCTTATTGCAAGATGTTGATTGCGTCTATCACTTGGCTGCCCGTGTTTCGGTGCCAGAGTCCGTGTTGTATCCACGAGAGTATAACGCGGTCAATGTGGGCGGCACCGTGAGCTTAATGGAAGCCATGCGTGATGTCGGGGTGCGGCGGGTTGTACTGATTTCTTCTGGCGCGGTTTATGGGGATCAACAAGAGCAACCTTTACGGGAGACGGCGGAACCAAATCCGCGCTCGCCGTATGCGGTCTCCAAACTGGCAGCTGAATTTTACTTGCGCACCATTGGTGATTTATGGGGAATTGAAACCGTGAGTTTGCGAGTTTTCAATGCCTATGGACCCGGGCAGCGCTTACCAGCATCCCATCCGCCGGTTATCCCTTATTTCTTACGCCAGGCAATCCGCAATGGCACCCTGGTAATCCATGGGCAAGGGGAACAAACACGCGACTATGTCTATGTTGACGATGTGGTGCGCGCGATGATAGCAGCGTCTACTGCATCGAATATTAATCATTTGGTTATCAATGTCGGAAGCGGGCGAGAGACGAGCGTACGGGAGTTGGTGCGTCACGTATTGGAATTAACCGAATCAGAAGCGGAGATTATCTATAATAAACGCAATGACCCGGGTGTCTCTCGTATGTGTGCGGATATCAGCCTGGCAAGAGAAAAGCTAAACTATCAACCACGTATCTCGTTAGCGGAAGGATTACGTTTGACATTGGAGCGCGATCCATTGTATAAACGCGAGCCAGCCTTGCGGACGAGTGGTTAACTTTCCCTGTATGAGTTCGTCGTCTAGAATTGAGCGCGCCTTCTTTAACCGACTGACACTGGATGTGGCGCGTGATTTAATCGGAATGCGCCTGGTCCGCATAGAGGGGGAACACAGACTAAGTGGGATTATTGTTGAAGCAGAAGCATATCGGGGTGAAGAAGATTTAGGATGTCATGCAAAAGCGGGATTCACCCCGCGCACCAAAATTATGTATGGTCCGCCAGGCCATGCGTATGTCTATTTTACGTATGGGAAGCATTGGATGTTAAACTTTGTCACCGAAGCGGAAGGATTTCCTGCTGCTGTGTTGATCCGGGCCATTCATATTGAAGAAGGGCAGGATATCATCGCGCAGCGCCGCAATCATCAAGCCCCCCATCAATGGACAAACGGACCTGCAAAACTTTGTCAGGCTTTGAACATCGATGGAAACTTAAATGGTTACGATATCTGCCAGCCCGACGCGGTGCTATTTGTAGAAAGTAAACCAGACGGAAGTCCAATTTTGCCATTAAGCGTGACTACAACCGCCCGTGTGGGGTTAAACAATGTGCCAGAACCATGGCGCAGCATCCCGTGGCGATATGTTGGATTATTCGAAAACCACTCTGAAATCAAGCGGGAAGCGTAATCATCACTTAGGAGGAAGAAATGGGTTTATTAGATGGTAAAGTAGCACTGATTTTTGGGTTGGCAAATGAGCGTTCCATCGCTTGGGGAATAACCAAGGCATTCCATGAACAAGGTGCTCAACTCGGTATCAGTTACGCGGGGGAAGTGTTAGAACGACGCGTAAAGCCACTGGCTCAACAGGTTGATTGTACTTTTGTCGAAGCATGCGATGTCGCCGATGATGAACAGATCGCAAGCATATCCCAGAAAGCAGCACAACACTTCGGTGGTGTGGATATCTTGGTGCATGCCATTGCTTTTGCCAATCGGGATGAGTTGAATGGGCCCTATTACAATACTTCGCGGGCGGGATTCCACCTCGCAATGGATATCAGTGTTTATTCGTTTACTGCTCTGGCGCGTGCTTTTCAACCCATCTTACGCCCAGGCGGGGCATTATTGACCCTCACATATTATGGTGCAGAAAAAGTAGCACCTCATTACAATGTCATGGGGGTTGCAAAGGCGGCTCTAGAAGCATCCGTGCGCTATTTAGCGTACGATTTTGGCTCACAGCAAGTGCGTGTCAATGCTATTTCTGCTGGACCAATCCGAACTTTGGCAGCAGCTGGTGTTTCGGGTTTTAAAAGTATGTATCAGAGGTATGCGGAAATAGCTCCCTTGCATAGCAACGTTACCATTGAAGATGTGGGTAATGCGGCGGTATTTTTATGTTCTAACATGGCTTCCAAAACAACTGGCGAGGTGTTGTACGTCGATTCGGGGTACAATATCCTTGGTATTATGGAGGAAGTAGACTAAGCCATGTTTCGTAAACGAGAAGAGCCTTCTCTGGCGGCGCTGCAGCCACAATCCCCACAAATCTTGATCAACTCGGTTCTCGGACCAGGTATAACGTGGAAAGGGAATCTGACTGGTTCGGGGGGAATCCGGGTTGAGGGCGCTTTAGAAGGGGAGATCACTTTGCGCGGAATCCTGGTAATAGCGGAAACTGGACGAGTGACCTGTGAGAATTTGCGCGCCAATACGGTTATTATCGCTGGAATGGTGAAGGGGAACATTACTGCCGAGAAGGTTGAAATTCGTGCCAGCGGCAAAGTGTGGGGTGACGTAGTTACCGCCGCGTTTGCTACAGAGGAAGGCGCATTCCTGCGCGGCCAAATCCGTATGGAAGAGAAAGTCGAGATTGGATTGGAGGCTGTAGCCGATCCAACCCGCATTGCTGAAGAAAATTTACCTGCCCCAGCAGAAACAGCTGAATAAAAGCAAAAGGGGCAGCAGCGAAGGATACAAAAACCATTCATTGGGGTTACTGGAAAGGCGAATTTTGGAATATCAGATCATCCATACCGCGCATCCATACGTAAAGATCCCGCTAACTGCACAACGTTACCTGTGGCATGGGTGGCAATCCTGGTCGCTGGCTTGTTGGACTGACCTCTCCCCATTGCCCATCCCATGCCCGGCACTCCTTCATCCAATGCAAACGGATCCGGTATATGTCCGGGAACGGCAGCCGCATGGCTCCTGGTATGGTGCAGTGGAATTGAAAGATGGAAGTATCTTTTTTCTCGGAGCTCTGGGATTGGGCGCTCATGTGCGATTGGATGGGGAATACTTAGAGGGATTATCGGAGGTTGGTGAGCAAGATTGGTTGGTCGCAGAGGGGGAAGAACAAGGTATTTTTGATGTATATAGTCAACTGTTAAGCGATCGCTTTGGCTCCAGGAGACGAGGGAAAGCTCCCCGCGTTTGGTGCTCCTGGTATAGCTTATATACCGCGATAGATGAAAAAATAATTAACCAGATTGTCCAACAATTACAAGGTTACCCCTTCGACGTGATTCAAATTGATGATGGCTGGCAGCAGAAAGTAGGAGATTGGCTGCCTAATGCGAAATTTCCATCTGGCATGGAAACCTTAGCGACCGTCATTCATTCGCAAGGGAAAAAGGCTGGATTGTGGCTCGCACCGTTTCTCGCTGTAAAATCAGCGCGCTTGTTTCGTGAACATCCTCAGTGGTTTGTCAAAGATGAAAAAGGGCATTTCATCTCGGCTGGAATTAACTGGGGTGAGCCGTTATATGCGCTCGACACGACCCATCCCCAGGTATTGGAATGGTTGCGCCGTCTAATGGTACAGGTTCGTAATTGGGGATTTGATTATGTGAAATTGGATTTTCTTTATGCTGCTGCTTTGCCGGGGATACGCTACCAGGATATCCCGCGCGAGGTTGCCTACCGGCAGGGATTGAACGTGATCCGTCAATCTCTCGGTGAGGATATATTTTTGCTCGCTTGCGGCGCGCCAATTTTTCCTTCGTTGGGGTTATGTGATGCTCTACGGGTTGGACCCGATGTCAGTGGCGAATGGGAAAATACACGCGATGCTGTCATCTTGACCAATCCGGCGATTCCCGGGGCTCGAAATGCCATTCGGACAACATTGCATCGTTTATGGTTGAAACAAATTATCCATATTGATCCGGATGTGGTTTATTTCAGTCAACGCGGCAATCATCTGACGCCAGAGCAGCGCAGACTCTTACAGGATTTAGCGCAAATATGCCAGTTCCGTGCCACTTCTGAGCTCCCTCAATGGCTAAACAAAGAAGAGGCTATTCTTCTTAAACAATATTTTGGGGAAGAAGCGGATGTGATACGGTCAGGAAAATATTCTTACCGTGTGAATGGTAGAGAGGTAGATTTTACTTCTGTTATTCCATTAGCACAGCCTTTGACTGGCATCGGGGGAATAGGTAGAAACCTGTTTTGTTGGATAGCTAATCACCACTGGGCATTGAAGTTCATTTATTGGCAATCTCAACGCTCTGCCAGACAACTTAGACAGAGCTTGGATGCGTTCGCAGCTACCAGATCAACGAATTGGGATGGTTGAGCCTGCCAAGACCAGGGGATATCTCAATACGCCGTTGCCAAAGAACGCACGCAATTACGCGGTCGGCATTCTCCATGTATAATACAAATAACGTTTCAAATCAAAATAGAGAATAACTAAATGCAAAACACCGCATCCCGTTAGATAATAAGGATAAGATGATGGCTGAGAAAATATTAATCGTTGATGACGAACCTTTAATTGTTGATTCATTAACCTATAGCTTGCAACGAGAGGGCTTTGATGTATTAGGCGTGGGAGACGGTAAACGAGCATTAGAGGCGGTGGAAGATTACCAACCCGATTTAGTGGTATTAGACGTGCTATTGCCGGGCATGAATGGTATGGAGGTATGTAAACAATTACGGGCTAAAAGTGCGATCCCGGTTATCATGCTTACTGCGCGTGGAGAAGAATTGGATCGCGTCCTTGGGCTTGAAATCGGTGCGGATGATTACCTTGCTAAACCATTTTCATTTCGTGAACTGCTTGCCCGCATCCGTGCCATCCTTCGGCGAGTGGAATTAGACCACCAGGACCAGCGCATCGAAACCTTAACGATTGGAAATCTTACGTTAGATTTTGTCGCTCACCGTTTATTGAAAAACGGACACGAAATAACGCTGGCGACACGTGAGTATGAATTGTTGGCGTATTTAATGCAAAATAGCGGGAGAGCCTTAAGCCGGGCGACCTTGTTAAAACAAATTTGGGGTGAAGAATGGGTGGGAGATGAGCGGACATTGGATGTGCACGTTCGCTGGCTGCGCTTGAAAATTGAGGATGATCCCGCAACGCCACTTTATTTGCAAACCGTGCGCGGTTATGGTTACCGCTTTATCGGGGCAGAAGAATGGAGATGAGCCGTTTGTTTCATGGCAGCCTTAAAAACCGCGTATTGTTCAGCTATGGGAGCATTGCTTTCGTCAACCTGGTTTTAGGGTTTCTGGTTGTTTTCCTGAATGGGTTAAGGGTCAATCGGTTGTTCATTTTGGGGGTTGCAGTTTTGCTTGTTATAGTCATTAATGTTTTTCTGGTTACTTTTTTACTCCGCTCTATTTTTGAGCCGATCCAGCAATTTGAGAAACAAATTCAACAGCTTGCCTGTGATGAAGAAACTCCCTGTGAAATTCAACCCTCTGACCCTTTGGAATTGCAGAATATCAAGCGGTCGCTTAATACACTGCTGGAAAAGACAAAAAGTCGATTAGGGGAATTACGTTTATTTGTTGCTAATGCCAGCCATGAACTGCGCACACCTTTGACCACGATCAAATTGCGGGTGGAGGCGTTACGTGATGGTGCTATCCATGACGAGGCTGTGGCTGAAAAATTCTTGAAAGAAATTGAGAACGAAATAAATGATTTAAGCAAATTGGTTACTGATTTGTTAGATTTATCGCGCATCGAATCAGGGATGGCGCTTGAAGCACAATCGGAGGTGGATCTGAGCGGTATCACCCAAGATATTTGCGCCGCGTTTTCGATGCGCGCGCTACAGGTCGGAATTCAGCTCGACTGCACCATTGAAGCGGATTTGCCAAAAATGATTGGGGCCGAGGAACAATTAAGGCGTTTGCTTTATAATTTAGTCGATAACGCAATTAAATATAATCGTCCGGGTGGGAGAGTAGCGGTCGATCTGCATCGAGAACCAGCCTCACATCGTCTCCAACTGGTCGTTGCCGATAATGGCTTTGGCATACCCTCCTCTTATCTGCCGCATATCTTCGAGCGATTTTATCGGGCAGAAGCCACTCGTCCCCGCTACGGTATTGCGCGGGGAAGTGGGCTAGGGTTGGCGATTGTAAAAGCCATTGCCGATTCACATGGGGCAGATATCCAGGTGGAGAGTGAATCGGGCAAGGGTACAAAAATAATAATAACTTTTCCGCTATCCTCCTGCTTGTAACCAATAGCAATCTATTCACCCCGCCATTGCGGTGGTCGTTTCTGGAGAAATGCTTGCATTCCCTCTTTTTGGTCTTGGGAGGCGAATAATAGATAAAACGAGCGCCTCTCGTAAAGCAGACCTTCACTCAACGGAGTTTCGTAGGCTAGGTTAATCGCTTCTTTGGCTAATTGCACGGCCAGGGGAGGTTTATTGGCAATTTCATTGGCAAGTTTGATGGCTTCGTTCAATGCCTCGCTGGTTGGGACGACTTTATTGACCAGCCCAAATTGGAGCGCTTCCTGGGCGGTGAGGGTGCGGTTATTGAGGATCATCTCCATCGCAATAGCTTTGCCAACGATGCGGGGCAGGCGTTGCGTTCCACCAGCACCTGGGATAACGCCAATAGTGATTTCGGGTTGACCAAAGCGGGCGTTTTCACCTGCAATGATCATATCACATGACATTGCCAATTCGTTCCCTCCTCCCAAGCACCAGCCGCACACCGCTGCAATAACCGGCTTGTGAATGGAACGAATGCGATCAAATTGCTGGATTGTGTCGCGGCGCAACATCTCGATGGCGCTCGCATCTGCCATCTCGCGGATATCGGCGCCTGCGGCAAAAGCTCGTTCGGAACCGCTGATCACCAGTGCGCCGATTTGGGGGTCATTGTCATAGGCTTGCAAGGCGTCCATTAATTCCCTTAGCAATTGTGCATTGAGTGCGTTGAGCGCATCTGGGCGGTTTAGGTGGATGATGCCCACCCGTTGCTGCTGTTCACATAAGATAGTTGTATATTCGGTCGTCATGGTATCCTCTCTTTGGCGGAATCAGATATAGGCTTGGTATTATTGTAGCTGATGTTTGAGCTAGAAAAATGATTTTCAAGGAAAATTATTTAATGAGCCACAAAATAATAATTAGAGGAAATTCTATAATGAGAAAAATCGGTTATAAAACTTAAATCGAATGCGTAATAAGATATTAGAAAGCAACACAATTCAAAATATCGCAAACAACCACTTTGACATATTCTTTCTGGTCAATCCAATTGGTACCTTTTTTATTGAACTAAAATCGATTTGAATGATTGCCATGAATTGAGATTATAAAGATACAAAGATGAGCGCGCTTGATAATCTTTCAGTTATTGTGTTTTAAATCTATTTTCAAGGAAAAATGACCACCTATAGAATTTCATTGGTTAATTGTGTTTAGAATTGAGATTGCAACGAGAAGGAATAAGAGGCAGGCCACCATTACTTTTAGATAGGCTCATTGTTTCATGATAATGGCTCAGGAATGCTTTTGCCATTAAAATAGCGATCAATTACCAGCCATCCCCACAACCATATCACGTAAAGCCAACCTAACCACCACCCCCATTTACCTAACCAATTAGCTGAAAATGGCAGCCAAGATAATAGACAAGCGATGAGAGCGGGAATGGGTTTAAGCCTAGCAATTGCAAAGGTAAATGGCAACATATTGTACGGAATAAGATGTAGGGTCATGAATGCTCCACTTATCATTAGCATATCTATATCTCCGCGTGAAAACCAGAACATTGGCATTGCAAAGATTATTCCTGCTATTCCAATTGAAATATCTTGAGCATAACGCCCTTCGGCATAATAACTGTTGGTAGCCAACATTCTGGTTGGCCATAAACCCCAAATGACAATCGATATTAATAACCAGAGTAAGCCGGCCACGAGATAAGACCGCTTTGCACCTAATGCAAATATAGATACCTGCGGTTTGAGTAATACAATAGGTACAAGCCAAGGCAAGCCAAGTATTCCTAGAGAAATAATGCCTTCCAATTGCCCAAGAAACAACGTCCAAATTACAGGCAGGGCTAACAGCGCTGCTATACTACTTACTAGATGATTAGAGCGTTTCAGGATTGACATTCCTATGCTAGCAATACTTAAGCTGAAAAATAATGGCCAATTAAGCCAATGAATTAAAAAATTATCCCATGGTGGATAGAATGGTGGAAATTTACCAATAGAGAATACATTAACCCAATCAAAAGCAATGAAACCATTTGCGGGTATGAAATAACCTATCCCCAAGAAAATCACAAAAAGTGTAAGAAACATGACAATTTCCTGGTTCCTTGACCATTTTCGATTATAGATTTCTTGGTTGGGGAAGAAAACATCTAGCAGGTTGCGGAATCTATTCATTTTCACAACGAGATATTTATCATTAGCAATTTAGAGATTATCGATTAATGAGTCATTGAGTTCAACTGCAATCTAAATCCAATAACGACGAGCCAGAATCACTATATAAGTAAATTATAATGTTTATTCATCATGATATTGCGCCATTTAAAATATAGTTTATTAGCGGCGTTTTTCCTATAGTAAACATTCAAGGATGTTAAAGCGCAGACACAAATTATTACCATTATAATCAAAAATATTACATGCCACTAATTTTACGACTATATACTCCTAAAACAGATTTATGTATTCGGATTGATATATTATATATTTATAATTTACTGTTTATATTACACTAAAATGTCAATTTGTATGCTAATAGTAAAATCTGAAGATATTATAATTTTAGAGAAAAACTAAATCTTGAAAAATAACTTTTTACAAAAGAGGAAACTTGATGATCGTTTCCGGGAAATTATCTTCCTGTGATAATTTTCTTTTAGTATTAAAAAACATTTAACTCTATGAACCAATAGAATAATTTGTCTTACTTCCGATACCTATATTACTCAATTATCGTAATAATAATTAAAGAGATTCTTTCCTTTCAAACAATACAGCCAATAAGCGAATTGCTACTTATAAAACGATTTCCTAATCCAATAATGCAATTTGTCCAATTTAATTATCAAAAGAGATCAATAATATTTTAGAGTTATAAATGTATTATGATCGTCATTATCCATTATGCGGAAATACTTAAATGCGTCAGTATTAATATTGTATAAGCTATCCTTGGCAAACATTTTTAGAAATTTGTACGAATATTACTATATCAAATGTCCACAGAATCAGAAATAGGTATTAAGGGAGTATTCATAATTCACTTTACATTCTATTAATTCTATCCAAGGTTTATGTTCATCACCTCCATGGAATAGAGAAATTAGGTACGAGCCGAGTCGACATGGGAAGCATGAGGAATTAATCCGCAAAAATATCAGGCAAGCAATCGGATTTCTCCTCTGCTTGGGAAGGTTTTATTTTCACATAGGCAAAATCAAAAATTAAGAATACAATGAAAAAGAAGAAATCAGTTCAAACGATAAACTTGAAACTTCTGATGGATGAGTTAAATGGGAGGCATGAATGACTAACAATTATCCTGAAATTATTCGCGTCATTGCTTGGTTTGGAATTGCTTTCTTCTGTGGTGTAATGCCAATTTTCTTCGCAGCTATCCTTACCTATGCTTTTCGCAAACGGAATCAACTGGCATCCCAAATCCAGGGTGCTAAAAAACTTTCCCTTGGCGATATAAAACCTGGCATGGGTTTAGTACGGGTTCAAGGCATCATTTCGCCAGCATCCTCTTGGTTGGCAGGGGATGAACAAAATGCATTGGTCTACCTGCGATTGCATGTAGATATCTACGAAGAAGGAATAGGGGAAGACGATCATAGCGAATGGAAAACACTCATCGATAAAGAAACCAGTACTCCTTTTTACATTGGGGATGGTTCAATGAAGGTACGTGTGAATCCAAATGGTCTAGACCGGGAGTTAGTCTGTGATGCCAGTGTGCCAAATGAAGAACAAATTGACCTTGCCTGTAACCTTTTGGGCATTTCCCCCAGTATATTGCGCGGACGACTGCGGTTCCAGTTTTGGCAGTTACGTGCTGGAGAGCCGGTTACCGTTGTAGCCGTTGTCCGCCAAGTGGGTGAAGAGCTGGAGTTGGGTAAAGCGCCTACTCAACCCCTGATTATCAGTACTTACCTTGGTAATCAATTAGAAGAAAAAATTTCTGGTCAAATAAAGAAGACACGGATTTGGGCATACGTATTGGGAATCCCGGGCATCCTTTTCTTTTTATGTGGTTTGTGTAACGGTTTAATAGGTTTAGTACGATGGATAACACGGTGATCAATACGAAAGCGGGATGAGCTGCTGCTTATCCAGGAGAAAAGCTATGAAAAAAATCTTTTTTAGCGCATGGAGTTTGCTGTTATGTGCTTGTTTATTGTTTAGTAAACCGACAACCATCCGGGAAACGGATTTTGAATTCACTCTCCCGATAGGGTGGAAGACAATGGGACAAATATGGGATGATTATTCACCCAAACAAGATTATAAAAAATTGGGAGTAAACGAAATCATCACCGTTACGAATTTCGAGAAGAAAGAGCAAAAGGGGATCTGGTTTACTGTGGCAGGAAAGGATTATGACGGCGGTGACTTAAGGGAAGAATTAGAACGGGTCTATAGCCAAACAACCCCGGCAATACCGCAATACACAATAACACAAATAGAATGGAAAGGGTATCCAACCTTTGTGGTTAAATACCGACGTCCTTCGGGAGAGCCATGGTGGGAATTTCAGGATTATTGGCTGGTTAAAGACGGACAAGTGTATCTATTATCCTTCGAGGCGTTACAGCTGGAAGAATACGCTGAAGAAATGCAGATGATTTTAGATTCGTTCGTTTGGAAATAAGATATGCTTTCACGAATTTTTCGATAAAAAGCGTTACATATCGCAAAGAGGTTGCTGGGTTCAAGCGCCTTCACCTTCGCCGCATTGAGCGTGAGGAAAATAGCTGGGTGGAATACGTAATGAGGTTATTCTTGAAATACAAGATAAGGAAACTGTTGTTCAAGCAGGCGCAACTGGACTGCTTTTTCCACTGGATAATTGGTAATCACAAGTTCCGTAATTTTTCCGCGTTTTTCTCCATTGCAATTAATAGCTCTATTGGCAAGAACTTCGTCGATAGCGAAATTAGGATAATTATACAATGAGCGGATGATAGCAGTGTCCGAATTGGAAAGGGTGATATATACATTGTTCCGGCTTAACTCAATGCAAATATCTCGTAATCGTTCCTGATCAGTTAACCCGAAACCATTAGCATGATAGGATGTAAAATTTGATGTTTGTGAGAGGGGGACATAAGGAGGGTCAAAATAAACCCAATCGCCCGGTTTGGCTCTCTCGATAACTGTATCAAAGGATGTACACAGGATTTCGACATTTTCCAAAGCGCGTGAAACAGCAAGAAGATTTTCTTTATCTAGGTATTTAGGTGATTTGTATTGCCCAAATGGAACATTAAACTTTCCTTGTCGGTTGACGCGATACAATCCATTGTAGCCAGTTTTATTCAGGTAAATCATGCGGGCTGCTCGCTCCGAAATACTTACAGACCATGGATCCATCTCTCGAATTTGATAATAAAATTTCTCATCATGGGGAAAATTCGATAGAAGTTGAATAACATCTCCAACATGGTCACGAATGGCTATGTATGTATCAACTAGTTCAGCATTGATATCAGAAAGAATTGCATGTTTGATTTTTTGGTCACGATATAAGCGAAAGAAAAGAGCTCCACTCCCGACAAAAGGTTCATGATACGTGTAAAAATAAATCGGCATACGCTCTAATAGGGAATCGGTTAGCTGGGTCTTACCCCCAGCCCATTTCAAAAAAGGACGTGGAAGGATTAGGTTAGTCATATTACAATCCAAAATATAATCGTAACCAGTCTTCTAGGTCAGATAACCATACCACTTTTCCGGTAGACATTAAGTATCCCTGCATATTTTCTGAAAAACCTTCACCATCAATAACGACAATACCAGGGATAGGCCAATGATCCATATCCTGGATAGTAGCGGGTATCTTTTCTTCGGCTGTGCCTGAAGTGGATTGGAACTTACACTCTAAACCTAAACGTTTACTGCTTTTTTCATCGGTAATCACTACATCTATGTATCGCCGTTGTCCCCAAAGCCTTCTTGCTGCTTTTACTTCAGTCTGCGTTTTTAATCCAAGGCTTTGTGCCAATGCAACAACCCGTTGCTTTAACTCATCTCCACTTTTTGGTGCGGTTCCTTTCCCTGGCATAAACCTCACTCCTTTTTAGGTTAATTTTACCATGTTCAGCAAGGTGAATGATCCAAGATCAATATTGATTTCCGTATCGCCTCTCTCAAGGTCTGGTCGTCCCTATGACTTACCGAATAGGTGATGGCGTCGTTGCCGCTTTCCCCGTTGAAGCGCGCGTCGTTTGCGGGCTAGTTCGCCCTTCAATAAGCAAATCAATGATTTACAGTGCAAGCCAGTGCCTCATCCAACAGGCGATTGCGCTCTTTCTTTGTTTGGACAATCCAGTACGCAATCTCACCTTTTGCAAATATTTGCGACATTCATCTATAGTCATTGAATCTGTTTCTGCGATCGTTCCCTCGGTAACATTTTCTTTTGAGTGAACGATGATAATTCAGTAACATTTTTTCTGATAAAACGCGCTTATTTGACATCTCCATTTATCTATGATAAACTGCCACCCGATGAAGCAAAAGAATTTACTCCATCATCATTCCGAAATTGAGCCCACTTCTCATCGAAGGCGGTTGTAATTGAGCTTCTCTATCCCATGCCAATCAGCCCCTCGATGGTTACGAAGGGGCTTTTTTATATGAGGTGAAGACGATGTTAAAGATTTACAATAGAACCGAAGCGGAGCAGACCATCCTGAAGCGCGCTCCACTCGACTTAATGGCTGTGCCGGAGAGTATCTTGGAGCGGAACGAAAAGGTTTTTGGGGAAAGAATATCTCCTGCCGAAGCGGTACGGCGCATCCTCGAGGATGTGCGCTTGCATGGGGATGAAGCCTTACACCGCTGGAATGAACGCCTGGATGGAGTGAAAGGCGCTAATTTTCGTGTCTCCGGTGAAGCGGCGCAGAAAGCCTGGAAACGCCTGCCGGCGAATTTGCAACAGGCTCTGCAAGAGTCCGCACAGCGGATTGAAGCTTTTCATCGAAGTCAGCCGGTAACCTCCTGGATCACTCAGCAAGGTGGCGGAACGTTGGGACAGTTGGTGCGTCCGATCCAAAGCGTGGGGTTGTATATCCCCGGCGGTAGTGCGCCATTACCTTCGACTGTTTTGATGTCAGCCATCCCTGCCCGGGTAGCCGGTGTGGAACGGGTGGTCATGGTGACCCCTCCAGGGCGGGAAGGACAGGGGGTGCCAGATGTGATTCTCGCTGCAGCAGCACTGGCCGGAGTGGATGAGATTTACACTTTGGGTGGGGCACAAGCGATCGCTGCGCTGGCTTATGGGAGTGAATCTATTAAGAAAGTGGATAAGATATTTGGTCCTGGCAACCTGTTTGTCACCTTAGCGAAGCAACAAGTTTATGGTATCGTCGGGATTGATGGATTGGCTGGACCAACCGAGACGATGGTGATCGCGGACGATAGCGCCAATCCCGCCTGGGTGGCGGCGGATTTGCTGGCGCAGGCAGAGCATGATGTGCTCGCCAGCGCAATATTGCTTACCCCGTCTCTACCTCTGGCGGAAGCGGTACAGGTCGAAGTAGCCCGTCAAATAGAAGGGGACAAGGAGCAGGCTGCCTTACCACGCGCCAGTATCATTGCTGAGTCATTGAGCGGAAGAAGCGGTATTGTGTTGACTGCGGATTTGGAAGAAGCATTTGAATTGGCGAACACCTTCGCCCCTGAGCACCTTGCCCTGTCTGTGCAAGATGCCTGGGCTTGGGTGGAAAAAGTGCACCATGCGGGTGGCGTTTTTATCGGTGAACATTCTTTCGAGGTGCTGGGAGATTATATCGCTGGTCCGAGCCACGTCATGCCGACGGGAGGAAGTGCGCGCTTTTCATCTCCTTTGAACGTCTGGGATTTTGTCCATTTAATTAGTTTGGTAGCGTTAGATGCCCATTCAGCGCAGCATCTTTCCCTTATGGCTGCAGAACTGGCGCGCAGCGAGTCGTTAGAAGCACATGCTCGTGCTGCAATGAAACGGGTGGAATGAAAAAGGGATTTGATGAAAAGCTACCCTTTCCGGTGGGTTGGTTCTGACATAGATTCAATGATAAAATGGCACCATCTCAAAAATAAGTTAACCGGTATGCAGAATCGCCATTTCCTATTCGTTTCATTATCTCTGATTTCCCTCTTTATTATTAGCTGTGTTACTGCTTGTGCTCCGCTGCACCTCCCTTCGATTACCCCTACTTCTCTTTCGACCACTGATTCACCAATGAAGCAGGAGACAAAATGGGCAACCCCCAGTGCTGAACCCACTAGCGCATGGAAAATAAACAAAAATGATTTGCGGGGGATGGAAATAAACCTTTGGCAACCATGGCTTGGTGAACAAGAGCGCGTATTGCAATCGTTTATCGATGAATTTAACCGAACCAATGAATGGGGGATCATAGTTAAAATGCGGACCATTGGGGGTATCGATGAATTAGCGCAGGAGGTACAAACAGCTTGGGGCAGTTCGAATCTTCCGGATTTTGTGATTGCATACGCCTTCCAAGCGCAAAATTGGCAAAAAATTAAACCGCTGGTGATAGATTGGCAACCTTATGTAGCTGATATCCAATGGGGGATTCCTGCGAGCGAACAAGAGTCATTCTTACCGAATATTTGGCAATCCAGTGTAGTTGCAGGGAATCGTTGGGGCATCCCAGCCCGGCGAGATGGACAGGTGATGTTTGCAAACCGTAGCTGGGCAGAAGAGCTTGGTATTTTCACTTTACCAGACACCCCCGAAATGTTTCGAAAAGCAGCTTGTGCAGCAGCTGCGGCGAGTGCCAAAGACCCTCAAACGAAACTCCCGCTCAGCGGTGGTTGGGTGCTCAGTCAAGAATACCCGACCATTTACGGTTGGATCAGTGCTTTCCAGGGCGATATTGTTGCCAAGGATGATCTGACCTATCGATTTTCCACTACTGAAGTTAAACGATCTTTTCAATACCTGCGTCAACTTTACGATGATGGTTGTATTATTCAATTAAAAGACATGAATCCATCTGATGCACTGGCAGAACGGAAAGGATTGTTTGTCAGCGCGAGCAGCCAAGAAATCCCTGAATTCCAAAATGCTTTTAAGTTGAACGGTAACAGCGATGATTGGACGATTATCCCAATCCCCGCTGTAGATGGTAAGGCGAGGATGGCGGTTTATGGAATGGATTATATTTTGCTCCAATCGGATCCAAAGCGCCAATTGGCAAGTTGGCTGTTTGTGAAGTGGATGATCACAGCACAGAATCAAAAGCGGTGGTCTGAGCAGACCCTTTCGTTGCCGTTTCACAAAGAAGTATTAACACAGCTCAAGGGAAATGCGGATTTACCAATACCGTTTCAGGAAGTTCTCAATCAAGTGGAAAATGCACAGCCTGAACCGGCTCTTGCCTCTTGGAACACAGTGCGGTGGATGCTCTCCGACGCCAGCCGGCAGCTTTTTGCTTGGTATTTCACTGCGGATCAAATGGATAATTTGCTTAAATTATTGGATACTACGGCAAATACTTTCTCGAAATAAGCAGAGGGATATCTCGCAAGAGCGGGATTGTTTACACCAGGTATTGTGCCAAGAATATCAATATATCCTGCTATTGTTGAAAGATCAGTTAATTTTATCTACTCGAATTATTTTTAATTCGGGAGTGTTTCACTGTTCAATGATTCGTTTTTGGTTTCACCAAATACCTCTTTGACTTTGTGGTAACGGTATTGGAATATTTTTTTCAGTTGCGGAGATACAAAGATGAGATGAGCGATGGAACCGAGGAAACCAAAGGGTAGCATATAGGTTACGGAATCGCGCATCATGGTTCCACCTGGTACGCTTTGGAAATAATGTTCATGGTACCAAAACCTGTAAGGACCTGCTCGTTGTTCATCAATGAAACGGACTTTTTCTTCTACATGGGCGATTTCTGTCACCCAATGGATCTTGATACCCGGCAGGAGGGTGAGGTCATATTCGATAAGCTGCCCTGGATACATGGGTTGATTGCCGCCGGACAAGATTTCAAAATGCATTTCCGCGGGAGTCATTTCATCTAGGTTTTGTGGTGTGGCAAAATAATCCCAAACCTCATCAAGGGGTTTGGGGATAAATTGAGTTTGAATGAGATGATATACCTTCATGTTATTTTCCTTAATCAAGATAATGGTTTTATTATATCCTAAATGTCATAATAATGTATATATATTATTGACAATAATAGTACAAAAGGGCCTGAAAATTTTGTTATACATGTAATATAGTGCGTCAACGGGTTCAATCCTGACAGGTCTCATACGCGCCTATGCTGATTGAATCGTTTGAAAATATATAGAACTCGGAACGCAAGACTATTCCGAAGACCTGTCAGGTTTTATACGCGATACGCTACCGAGTTCAAACCTGACAGGTCTCATCTATGCCTGTGCTGATTGAATCCTTTGAATATATATAGAACTCGGACCTCAAGAATTTTACGAAGACCTGTCAGGTTTTATACGCGTTACGCCACCCATCCAAACCTGACAGGTCTCATCCACGTCTGTTTTATCCGAATCGCTCACGTAGATATGAAACTCGGTATGTTAGACTTTTTCGAAGACCTGTCAGGTTTCTTACGCGCTCACCGAATCGTTCACGTGGATATGAAACTCGGCCTGTTAGACTATTCCGAAGACCTGTCAGGTTGTATACGCGATACGCCACCTCATCCAAACCTGACAGGTCTTATCAATGCCTATGCTGATTGAAGCGTTTGAATGTATATAGAACTCGAACCCTAAGACTTTTCCGAAGACCTGTCAGGTTTCATATGCGATACGCCACCTATCCAAACCTGACAGGTCTTATCTATGCCTATGCTGATTGAATCGTTTGAATACATATAGAACTCGGAACGCAAGACTTTTCCGAAGACCTGTCAGGTTTCATATGCGATACGCAACCTCATCCAAACCTGACAGGTCTCATCTATGCCTATGCTGATTGAAGCGTTTGAATGTATATAGAACTCGAACCTTAAGACTTTTTCGAAGACCTGTCAGGTTGTATACGCGATACGCCACCCATCCAAACCTGACAGGTCTTATCTATGCCTATGCTGATTGAAGCGTTTGAATATATATAGAACTCGGAACGCAAGACTATTCCGCAGACCTGTCAGGTTTCATACGCTCTGACAGAATAGCTCGCATGTAATTGACTTGCTTGTTACCATTATCCATCACTATAAGCATCAAATTAAAGTCTGGAAAATTGGTCAATTAAAACCTTATTTTTCACTATTCTCAAAGATTTGTTTGCCTATCATAAGTGTACGATGTATAATAATGATTATTCACCAAAAATATTATTCGGAAGGAGGTTAAATCGAAACAATCTCATTATTTATGCCTTCAAGAGCGTTTCCGATGAATTCCTGTTTTGTTTGGAAAGGCTAGATAGAATCTCTTGTATCCTAGCCAAAAAAGAAAAAAAATTTAACTGAATCATCTCTGGAGGAGAAAATGCAAAAACATCTTTTGGTAAGTCGCCTATTAGGTTTATTCCTTGTGACCTCTTTACTCTTAGCTGCCTGCGCGCCTGCAGCTACCCCTGCTCCTACAACGGAAGCACCATTACCACCCACTGCGGAACCAACGGCTACTACACCGCCTGAGCCAACTGCAACACCCGAACCGCAAATTGGTTCTGCCGAACATCCAATAAAAGTATTGTTTGTGCCTTCGGTTGACGCAGAGAAGATTGTGGCTGGGGGTCAAAAATTAGCAGAGGCTCTCAACAAAGCCACAGGATTAACCTTTGAAGTATCCGTTCCAACCTCATATGCTGCAACAATTGAAGAGATGTGCGCCTCACCGAACGACACCATGGGGTTTATCCCTGGCTTAGGTTATGTGTTGGCTAATCAGCTATGTGGTGTTAAAGTCGCTGGGAAAGCGGTGCGCTTTGGATTCGACTGGTATGCGGCTATGATTGTTGTTGCCCGTGACAGCGAATATAAAAAGGTCGAAGATTTAAACGGGAAGAAATGGGCATATCCTGATGCAGCGTCTACTTCTGGTTACCTCTATCCCTTATATATGTTCAAACAGGCCGGTGTAACGCCTGGAGAAACTGTGGCTGCGGGCAGCCATGATGCTGCCATAAAAGCCGTCTATAATGGCGAAGCAGATTTTGGCACGGCTTTCTTTAGCCCGCCCATGGTAGATGGAAAACCCATGGCATGGGAACCGGGTATGGATCCAGATGTTCCTGCTGATCTACTGGCTTCTTGTGCACCCTCTGCTGATGAGAAGTCACTGATGTGCGGAAACTTTGAAATTCGGGATGCCCGCCGCAACCTGCGCAAAGAGTTACCAGATGTCGCCCAGAAGGTACGCATTTTAGCCACTACCCCGAAAATCCCGAATGATACCGTTTCTTTTGGACCCGATTTTCCGGAAGACGTGATGACCAAGATTATGGATGCTTTGTTCGCATTTGCCAAAGATGACCCAGATGGCTTTAAAGCCGCTTTTGAAGCCTACAGTTGGACCGGGATCAATCCAGCTACCGATGCAGAATATGATCCGATCCGTTTGGCAATTGAAGCGTCAGGATTTAAGCTGGAAGATTTAGCGAAGTAAGTCTACTCATTGATAGCAGATCAAGCAGGGCAAACGCCCTGCTTGATATTTCCATAACACATTCTATGTTATCGGTAAAAAACCTGACGAAAATATATCCTGGAGACGTTCTCGCGCTCGATCGGGTTAGTTTTGAAGTTCCCGATGGCCAATTTCTAGCCGTAATTGGACTGAGTGGTTCAGGTAAATCAACCCTATTACGCTGTATCAACCGTCTCATTGAACCCACGGCGGGAAAGATTATCTGGAATGGCATCGATGTTACATCCGCTTCGGAAGAGGAGTTACGGATTATTCGCCGCAAGATCGGGATGGTTTTTCAAAATTTCAATCTTGTCCATCGTTCAAAAGTTCTCACCAATGTCTTGGCTGGGCGGCTTGGTTATATAAACCCGGCCTGGAGCCTCATTAATCATTTTCCCAAAGAAGACATCGAGAAAGCATTCCGGCAATTGGAGCGGGTAGGTATCGCCGATAAAGCGTACCAAAGGGCGGATGAACTCAGCGGTGGTCAACAGCAGCGGGTGGGCATTGCGCGTGCTTTAATGCAGGATCCGCAATTGATTTTAGCGGATGAGCCGGTCGCCAGTTTAGATCCTGTGCTTGCGCATAGTATAATGAAAATCCTCGAAGAGATTAACAAGCAAGACCGGGTGACCGTGATTTGTTCTTTGCATTTCCTCGATTTGGTGCATCGCTATGCAGACTACGTCATTGCCCTGAAAGAAGGACGATTAGTCTTCGAGGGTTTACCCAAAGAAATTGACGACCAAAAGTTCAAAGAAATCTATGGAAAAGACGCAGAACGAGTTGGATGATGAATAGACAGCCTGCATCACCTTGGAAATCATTGCGTTTAGGGATTCTGGTGTTAGCCGCCCTGATTGTCTATGCTTATGGTTTTCAAGTTACCAAAGTTAATTTGGACGAGTTCCGCAAGGAAAGCCGCCAGGAGAGTCGTATTCGAGTGATGCGGGCATTGGCTCGACCGGATATCTTTGAGTATCAGCAAGAAGAAACAAGGGTCATTGCCCCGATTTATATCCCATGTCCGAATAACATCCGTCCAAACCCTCCAACCGAAAACACCCAACCTTATTTGAAATTAACGCCAGGATGCGGCAAACCCGGCGAGGAGATCAAGGTCGAAGGGTTCAACTTCCCGCCAAATGTAAAAGCGCCGCTTTATTTTATCCCTTCTGCTGACCCGGCAGATAAGCTGGCTTTGCAAAAGGGAAATATCCAGGCCGATAGCAATGGACATTTTATCTTTCCCCTGAAATTACCCGATCGCACCAGCGACCAGGTGCAATATATTCGGGTAATCATCCGTCGTAATATTGGGCTACCTCATTTTAGCGCCACGGCAGTTGAAACAGGGAATAAAATCGTTGAAACCATATTTTTAGCGCTCTTAGCTACCACGATAGGGACAATATTTTCCATCCCAATTAGCTTTTTTGCGGCGCGTAATTTGATGAAAGATGTGAAGAGCTCCTTAACTCAAATTGCCTTGTCTATTCTAGGATGGCCCCTGGGGGTGTGGGGTGGATTATTGTTAGCGCGCTGGATGCGGGAACTAAACAGTCTGATTCGCCTTAATATACTTGCAACAACGGGTTTGATCGTAGGCTGTGCTTTTGTTACTTATTTTCTCTTCCGCTTTGCTTTTTTCCATCAAACACGGAAAGTATCACCGGTGATGAGGCTCATTCTCCCGCAACTGGCTCAAATTGTGGCACTTTTGCTAACGGTGCAATGTTTCTTTTTGCTCAGTCAGTTAGGTATAACGGTTGGGGGAGTGATTGTGCCTTATCTAGGAAAGGCAGCTTTTTTAGGGAACTTTATCAAACAGCTTTCTGATGTCACTTTAACCACCTTGCCAGCAGTTTTAGCAATCTGCGGTGGAGCAATTTTAGGTGGTTTGTTAGGAAACTTAGGGAGGAAATTAAATGAAAAGTTGCCTTACCGGTCATTAGTTGTTGTAAACATCCTGTTTTCTTTGATCGCAGGTGCAATTTTATTCATGATCATCGCTGCCGCCATTGCTTGGCTATATGAGATCCAAAACCTGGAGCGGTTTTACCTGATTTTTGGTGTGTTTGGCGCGGCTTTTGGAATAATTATAGTGGCGATTACAAAACCGCGTCAGCCATTGCCTATCGGATTAATCCTATACACAATCACCCGAACTGTGTTGAATGTGGTTCGTTCAATTGAAGCACTCATTATGGCGATTGTAGCGGTCATTTGGGTAGGGATTGGACCTTTTGCTGGTGTATTAGCCCTGGGATTACACACGATTGCCTCGCTGGCTAAACTCTACTCAGAACAAGTTGAATCTATCCTTCCAGGACCCTTAGAAGCAGTAACCGCAACAGGTGCTACCCGCCTTCAGACGATCATTTATGCGGTTATTCCCCAAATCATTCCGCCCTATATTTCCTTCACGATGTACCGCTGGGATATCAATGTGCGCATGTCCACGATTATTGGGTTCGCCGGTGGAGGTGGAATCGGATTCTTGTTAATCCAAAATATCAATTTACTTAACTATCGGGCTGCCAGTACGCAGATGTTAGCCATTGCGATTGTGGTGGCGGCAATGGATTATTTTAGCTCGTGGATGAGAGAAAAGTACGTCTAAACCTGTGATTATGGCGGGGGGAGATAATCCCAGGGGTTGACCTTGGTGCCATTGTACATCATCTCAAAATGTAAATGGGGACCAGTAGAGTTTCCAGTGCTGCCGATGGCGCCAATTACATTCCCTTGGTACACGCTTTGCCCGCAAGTGACATTTATTGCGCTTAAGTGGGCATATAGGGTTTGCCAGCCATTGCCATGATTGATCACGATCATATTCCCATACCCCCAATTGTTCCAACCTGCATAGACGATCACACCATTATCCACAGCATAAACGGCATTGCCCATGTCACCATCGATATCAATGCCAAAGTGGTTTATAGAGGGAGTATAGTCAAAACCTGAAAGGAAATGGTGGGTAGTCGGCCAGATAAATAAACCGACCCCGATAGCGCCGTTGGCAACTTCTTTACAGGCTCCAGTCCCAAAGACCGCCGCGACTTGTGGGTTATCGCGCGGTATTTCTGGAGCTGACCAGGTGACAAATGCCCGTTTTCCACCTGGGATCACCAACCAGGTACCGGCTTCGATATTGGGATGAGCATAGTCTCCAATGGTAGTTGGATCGAGATGATTGCCAGGCCAGTTAATAATATCTTCTGGTTTTACTCCGAAAAATTCTGCTACTTTATTCAATCCGTCGCCAGCTGACCATTTATAATAGGTGCCGTCGACGGGTAAGATATTCAACTCTTGATCAGGCCGTATACTATGGGGGTTGTCGCCTAATACAAATTGATTTCCCCAGAGGATAGTTTCTGGTTTCAAGCCAAATTTTTCCGCAATCCCAAACAGTGTATCCCCTGGCTGCACTTTATATTTAATCACGTCGAAGCGGGAGCGACTGGGGAGAGAGGTGTGAAGCTGCACGAAGCGGGTGATGGCTGCTGGAATTGCAGTGGGGGAGACAGTGATTGGAATTTGGGAGACAGCTTGCGGTGTGGATGTCCCTAGTGGTGCTGCATAAGCGGGTGGAGAATCGATGCGAAAAAATAACGATGTCGTTATGCCGGGAATTGCCCAAATGGTTAATCCGATAAAAACCAAGAGGATAATATGAGATAGCCAACGCAGAGAAGTTTCCGCCAATCCAAATTCGGTTAGGTCATGCCATAGCATTGCCAGGCGGCTGGTTTGCTCTGGATTCGGGGAGCTATCTGCAGAATTTGCCAATGAAGGCTGATTTTGTACCGTTAAGCCATCGATGATGTGGGTCGGTTTTTCTTTTCCGCTTTCCATAATGAAACCTGCTAGTCATCATAACACTGCGCCATTAAAACGTCAATTTTAGATGATTAAAAATTGATGAAGGTTTATTAATACTTTCAGGGTTTTGCTATTGCTGCCAGGGCATCTGAGACAGCTTGTGGTACAGCGGTGTGATCTTTTAATACCGCAAGAAGCGCATTGTGCAGCGCAGGAGAGATTACAGAAGATATCCCTACCGGGGGAATAATTTGGGCGATTTCTGAAATCGCGTCGAGGGTGCTTGCTAATTCTTGATTTTTCCAGGACATTAACGCAGCAGGTTGAGTGGGGACTGCGCCGCTCATTTCGGATATTTTTGCCAGGAATTCTTTTTCACTCAAGAAGTTTGCTAACTGGAAGGCGATGCCAATCCGATCCGCTTGCGGACTTGGGGATGCCCATATCCAACCATTAGCTAAACAAACCGTTTTATTGTTTTTATAGAAACCGGGTAGGATATTCCAGTCCAGACGCTCACTTTGGAGGTAGAGAGAACTCCAAAGATAGAATAATTCCGCCTTTCGTTCGGCGAGAGCTTGACCTAGAATCTGCGGGTTGTCCGTTTGGGTGACCCAGCTTGGTATTTTCCCTTGACGCGCGGCGAGTGCGAAATCTTCCAGCACATTGGTGAGGATTTCTCCATCAAGGGTCGGATGCCCTTGATCATCTTGGATGTCCCCACCAGCGAGCAAATAAAGTGTAAGGATGACGGTTGCCTGCGGATCGTTGGCGTTAAATCCAAGCGAGTAGGTACTATTTAGCCATTCATCCCATTCCTTTGGTACTTCGCTTATCATACTTTGGGGATACGCCAACAGGAATAAATCACCAAGGAAAGGAATGCCATAGTTTGTGTTTTGGACCAAGGTCAACTGGTGGGCATAAGGGTACCAGATATCCTGGTCGGGATTCTCTATGTAGCTGTTTAGAGGGTGAAGGATGCCTTTTTGGGCAGTCGTTTCCAGTAACGGGCGAGGTAGGAGAACCAGGTCTGGTAGGGCAAGCGGGGCTGCAGCGCTTGCGGTAGTAAGCGAATCTAACATTCCCCCGACTCCTTCGATCGATTTAATGCGAACTTCTACCGGTAAATTTGGGAATTGGGATTGGAATTCGTTTAGGCGCTCTTTTAGCAATTTGCCAACGTTGCTTTCGCTATTTGGATCCCACTGGGGTGGTAGCCATAACCTTAGGACACTCACTTGAGCCAGGGTAGGGGTAGCAGTCACAACCGTGGTAGGGATGCTCGTCATCGTCGGGGTAACATTGCTAACAACAGGATTGTTGATCGGTCGTAGGAGAGAATTACAGGAAACCGCTAAAAAACCTAATCCAATTATTAGGATTGGGAAAAGAATAGACAATAGTCTTGGAATTTTGAACTCGTGTTTTATCATTAATGGTTTTATTGTTTATGCCGAGAACGCTAAATCTGGTGGATTTTTCAGCAGCTCGGTTAATAGTCGGACGGCATTCTCCACATCATCCCGGTCGACCATCTCAGATGGGGCATGGACATAACGACAAGGAATAGAGAGGACGCCGGTTGGTGCTCCTGACCGAGAGAGTTGGATCGCTCTTCCATCCGTTCCTCCAAATTCCAAAATTTCGCGTTGATAAGGTAAATGATTATCTTCTGCGGTCTTTATCATCCATTTGATGATGCGCGGGTCTGCTAGCATGCCGGCGTCCCGTATTTTAATGGCTGGTCCTTTCCCTAAAGAGACTTCCATTTTGTGTCCTTTAGGTGTATCACCTGTAGCGGTAACATCAATCGCGATGCCTAGATCGGGGGCGATTCCAAATGAAGCGGTCGTTGCCCCGCGCACACCCACTTCTTCCTGAACGCTGAAAACAGCATAAATCTCAAAAGCGCTTAGCTTGAGTTGTTGCAATGTTTCAATCAAGACTGCTACGCCAATACGGTCATCCATGGCTTTGCTTACCCATCGCTTGCCTAAGTCGAGGAAAGGACGTTCAAACGCAGCGACATCACCCACTTTGATGGGACAGCTTTTGCCATCCGGGGCACCGACATCAATAAACATCTTTTCCAAACTGGGCATCTCCTGGGGGTTAGAGAGTTTTTCCACTCCAATCACACCGGCAACGCCATTGAGGAAGCGTACTCGCCCGCCAACGCAGTGATAAGGGTAAACACCTCCCAGTGGAATGAAACGGACAAAACCATTCGCGTCTATATGAGTAGCCATGATGCCAATTTCATCCATGTGCGCAACCAGCATGATTTTCGGCGCATTGGGATTGTAGCGGATTGCGAGCAAATTGCCTAAGGCATCTACTTTTATCTCATTTACAAATGGTTGTATTTTTTGGCGAATCAGTTGTCGGACAGCACTTTCATATCCAGATGGTGAGTTGGTCTCAACGAGGGTTTGGATTAATTCTTTCATGGTTTCTCCGGTATAGAATGAGGATCAGCGTTCTTGATTAAACACGTCGGCGTTTAAACGGTTTAACGCTGAATAAACAAGATGAAACGTATTTTTCCAATCGGTAAAGCTTGCTATAGCAGCGGGTGTGTGAATATAACGGGCAGGTGTGGAAACGGAAATGGAGGGAATACCGCTGCGCTGGAGGTGAATACTGCCGGCATCTGTCCCCCCTCCGCCCGGTTGACGGAATTGATAAGGGATGTGCATGGTCTCGGCGGTTTGAACGAGATGCGCAATCCAGCGTGGGTCGGAAAGGGTTTCCCGGTCTGCGAGGTAAATTGCCGGACCTTTCCTTAACTTTGTATTATAACGAGCGTTTTCGATAGGATGATCGGGGTCTTCCACCTCTAGCGGCAGGTCATAGGCAGGGGTGCAATCCAAAACCAGTGCCACTTGCGGATCAAGCGCATACGCTGCCACTTGGGCACCGCGCAGCCCCACTTCCTCTTGTACTGTAAAAGCAGCCAAAATATCCAGATGCGGAAAAGGATGCTTTAGTAATTCTATCAATATCGCCACACCAAGCCGGTCATCCAATGCTTTCCCCCGTAGTTGATCGCCTGTTCGCATAAATTCGGTAGCAAAGGTTGCCCGCTCTCCGACTTTGATTTTGTTGTTAGCAGAAGCGCAGTCGATCCGTAGGGAATCGATTCCCAAAAGATTTTTCCGTTCATCAGCAGAGGTTAAATGGATTGGTTTGCTGCCAATCACCCCGAATTTATCTTGATGAGCAAACTTGACCCTTTTACCGGCTAAAACACGCGGGTCAATCCCACCGATGACTTCAAAGCGATAATACCCTTCCTCTTTATCCTCTTCAGAAGTAAGCATTAATCCCACTTCATCCATGTGGGCGGCGATCATCACCTTCACACGCGTGTTGGCTGAGCCGCGCTTAATGGCGAGTACATTTCCTAATGCATCTATGCGTGCCTCATCCACATTGGGGCGGATGTTCTCCAATACAATCTTGCGCACTTCCCCTTCATCCCCGGAGACTGCTTGGGCGTTGGAGAGTTTTTCCAGCAATCGGATTTGTGGTGCACCAAAAGCGGGTAAGGTTAGGTTTAGTTGGTTTCGTCCCATTTGATTTTATCCAAATAATCCACTTCTAATCGTGCGATGAATTCCGTCAATAATCGAGCGGTACGCTGAATGTCTTTCAATGAAATAATTTCCACTGCAGAGTGCATATAACGCAGGGGAATTCCGATCACCATCGTGGGAATCCCGTGGGCGACCGTTTGCAAGCTATCTGCATCGGTGCCAGAGCGGCGTGGCATCGGTTCGGGTTTATAGGGGATTTCCAATTGATCTGCTAAATCTTTGAAAGATTGATACAGATACGGGTGAACCGTTGCGCCCCAGCCTAAGGTGATACCCTTGCCGAGCGGGAAAGTTTTGTGAGGTGGGCTGCCTGGCCCGTTAGCGAAGGTCACATCAACCACAATAGCTAGATTCGGTTGGATTTGAAAAGCGGAAGTAAGCGCGCCAACTTGCGTTTCTTCTTCTTGCACGCTAGCGACAAACCAGCTATCCCAAAGAGGTTGTCGTTGCGCCAGTTCTTGAATACAAACGGTTATGGCGGTGAGGGAGGCGCGGTTATCTAAACCAGGACTGGAGACCAGATCATTATCTAATTCAATGAAAGGCTGATCGAATGTCACGATATCGCCGATATGTATTTGCTGGTTTACTTTCTCCGCGGATAAGCCACAATCTGCCCATAAATACTGCAATGGGACTGGGTTCGATTGATACTCTTTTGGCAGTAAGAATGGTGGTGGCTGAACGATTACAGCAGGGATGAGCTGTTTTCCATGCACGGTGACCAACTGGCCTGGTAAAAGACGGGCATCAATACCTCCGATTTCGGTTAATCGGAGGAAACCATCTTGAATCCCACTTACCATTAAACCGATGGTATCCATGTGGGCGGTTAGCAGTAAACGTGGGCGCGGTTGGCTCGCTTGTCCCAATCGTAAAGCGTGATAACTGCCGACGCGGCTAATGGATATTTCATCGAGATAAGGCTTCCAAAGCGTATTCAAGGTTTCGTGTAAGCGGCTTTCATACCCGGAGAGAGCTGGTACACTGGTGAGTTGCTTGAGAATGGAATTGATTTCGCTTGTGTTCACAATGTAATTTTAACCTTAAAAGAGAAATTATGGCGCCCAACTTAAGATGAGTCCACCGGATAAAGTGCCTGTAATCGGTGTTGTTGTTGGCGAAGGGGTGGGCGGTTCTGTGGGCATTGGCGTAGCACTCGGTAAACTGGTTTCGGTAGCGGTCGGCGGGATAGTCGGGGTAGTGGTTGGGCTGGCAGTAGGGGGAAAAGTGGGCGTACGGGTTGGCGTGTTGCTGGCGGTCGGTGTAGCGCTGGGTGGTACGCGCGTAAATGTCGAAATTAATGTTGGTGAGACCGTTGCGGTGGCGGTGGATGTTTTCTTTATGGTACTCGTCATGGTGGGCGTAACGGTGATGCGAATCCGTGGCGCTTCAAAAGCAGCGAAAAATCCCAGACAATAACAAGGGATTGTGCTTAATATCAAGATGATCAAGATCATACGTAAACGATGATGTGGATTCGTTGGAGTTGGCTCAGCACGGAACATTCTACTTAGATGATAACATCTCCCTGAAAAGCAAGCAAGGAGGAAACGAATTTTTATGATAAACTCAACCATTAGCGATGCGGTACCTCTTCCTTTCACCCCATTTTGATGATGTTGTTTTCTCCTGTGGCGGATTGATTTGGGAATTGCAACAGCAGGGGAACTCTGTTGAGATATGGACTATTTGTGGCGGTACACCAGACTCAAATCAGCTCTCCCTTTTTGCTTCCCAATTGCACAAGCGTTGGGGAACTGTGACGGATGCGGTGCGCATCAGACAAAAAGAAGATCGACAAGCGCTAAACTTCTTAGGTGTAAGTAGCCATACCTTTGCAATCCCCGATTGTATTTATCGTCATTCTGATGACGGAACATTCTATTACACATCCGAAGAAAGCCTTTTTGGCGAAGTAGACCTGCGAGAAAAAACATTGATCAATAGGTTAGCGGAAGAGATCACACCCTTTATCTCCCCTGATATACAATTAATCGCTCCCATCGGAATTGGCAATCATGTTGATCATCAGCTCACTCGTCAAGCTGCACAAGTTGCTGGTGCTCATTTATGGTATTACGCCGAAGTGCCATACATTTTGAAAGAAGCGGACTGGCGCGAAAAATGGCTATCCGGTTTTAGGCTGGCTCTCCACGTAAATATCTCGGTTCATGCTTTGCAACGTTGGCAGGAAGCGGCCTATGCATATCGTTCCCAAATTAGCACATTTTGGCAAGATGAAAACCACCTGCGCAGGGATTTAGAGAGTCTCGTGCATCAGGGAGAAGGTGGAAATTTATGGCAGCGGGAGGAAGAAAAAAGCCGTGATGGGGAATTTTGAATTTGATTTGACTGTTATCCTGAATATGGTCATGAGTTTGGGGATTGGAGGATAGAAAAGATTTAATCGCAATTACCTTGCAATCTGAAAAAGGTTGTGTTAAAATCAGCGCGCGGCGAATTTTGGAGCCAAATGTGTTCCTTCCGCCGCGGTTCGTTTTGTATGGTTGAAAAAATAAGAATTTTTCAAGAATTATTTTTATAGGGATAGGATATCCGCATGCCAATCACATACTTAACCCGCGAGGGCTTCGAGAAACTGCAGCAGGAACTGGAGTACCTACGCACCGTCAAACGCAAAGAAGTTGCTGAGCGGTTGCATGAGGCAATGGAAGGCGGAGAATTAATCGAAGATGCAGAGTACGAAGCCGCCAAAAATGAACAGGCATTTGTAGAGGGCAAGATCCATGATTTGGAGATGTTGCTTGCCAATGCGCGGGTCATTGACCCCAGTTTGAGTAAAAGCGAAATCATTCAAGTTGGGGCAAAAGTGACCATTCAAGAAGGCAGCAACGAGCCCGAAACCTATACGATTGTTGGCCCTGCGGAAGCCAATCCGCGCCTGGGAAAGATTTCGAATGAATCACCGCTCGGAAGGGCTTTATTAGACCATCGCGCTGGTGATGAGGTTAAAGTCGACGCACCCGCGGGCGCCTTTATCGTTAAAGTCTTGAAGGTAGAGTAATTTTGGGGCGAAACCCTAGCCCCGCGCAAATCGTACCGCGCGGGGCTTTTTTTATCCTGATGATGTGAGGTTATCATGCCGGCAGAATATACCAACCTAGAAAAACAAAGACTCGAAAAAATCAACCAGCTCAAACAAAAGGGAATCGAACCCTATCCAACCAGGGCGCAACGCACCCATACCAGCCGCCAAGCAATTGAGGCTTTTGAAGCTTTTGAAAAGCAAGGGCAAGGTGAAGCGCCAAAAGTGATCCTTGCCGGCCGGTTGCGTTCGATGCGGGTGATGGGGAAAATCACCTTTGCTCACATTGAAGATGGAGATGGTCGGGTACAGTTGTTTTTGCGAGCCGATGAAGTGGGCAAAGAGGCGCTTGACTCTTTCAATAAAGATCTCGATTTGGGTGATTTCATTCAAGCGGCCGGGGAAATGTTCCGTACTAAGGCTGGTGAAGTCACCTTGAAGGTAAAGGAATATCGCTTATTAGCCAAGGCAATTACTCCATTGCCAGCTGCGAAAGATGAAGTAGTGGATGGTCAAATTGTCCGCCATGCCACTTTAGCAGACCCCGAAACACGCTACCGCCAGCGCTACGCCGATTTGGCGATTAACCCAGAAGTTCGTCAGATTTTCCGTACCCGCGCTGCGATTGTGCGGGCAATCCGTGAATTTCTCGATGACCAGGGGTTTTTAGAGGTAGAAACCCCAATCCTACAACCTATTTATGGTGGAGCAGCGGCGCGTCCTTTTACCACCTATCATAATCAATTAAAACAAACGCTCTTCTTGCGCATTTCCTTTGAGTTGTATCTTAAGCGGCTTTTAGTCGGTAATTTAGAGCGGGTGTACGAAATCGGACGTGATTTCCGCAATGAAGGTGTTGATCGCACCCATAATCCCGAGTTTACTCAATTGGAATTTTACTGTGCGTACGCGGATTATTTGCAAGTGATGGAAATGACCGAGGCGATGATCGTGTATGTCGCCGATAAAGTGCTGGGTAAACGGACGCTTTCTTATCAGGGCGTGACGCTGGATTTAAATCCACCCTGGCGCCGTTTGGAGTTGCGTCAAGGCATTTTGGAAACCACTGGTATTGACTTTCAAGCATACCCAACCACGCAATCCTTGGCAGAAGCGATGCGCCAGCGGGGAATCCCGTTTGACCCCAACGCACCGCGTGGTAAATTAATTGATGGTTTAATTGGGGATTATTTAGAGCCCACTTTAATTCAACCGACTTTCCTGTACAATTATCCCCGCGATATATCTCCATTGGCAAAAAGTATCCCTGGTGATCCCACGATGGTGGAGCGCTTTGAGGGGTTCATGGCGGGTATGGAGTTATGCAATGCTTTTACCGAGTTGAATGACCCCCTTGATCAGGAACAGCGTTTTCTGGAGATGGGGCGTGATTATGATACTGATGACGAGCAACGCCATCCGATGGATGAAGATTATTTACGTGCCATGCGTTATGGGATGCCGCCGAATGGCGGTTTTGGGATGGGGATTGACCGCTTAACGATGTTGTTCACGGATTCACCTAATATCCGCGAGGTGATTTTGTTCCCTCATTTAAGGGAGCGGGAAGAGGAATAGGGATTCAAAGAATCACCCCCACCTTTATCCTCCCCCTCGAGGGGGAGGAAAGAAGCTTGTAGGTCGGGTTTCCATACCCGACATTGCCACAATTCCACCGGGATAAATCCCCTGCTCAAAGCATACAAGTCGGTTGAAACCGACTCAAGGCGAGTCCACTTGAGTGGACTTCCATGAGCTGAGGCGGGACTTGATTCCCCGCCGATATAAACAGACATAAACCCATTGCGCCTTTTTGACACAGCTTCCCTAACCGACAATGAAATCTGCGGGATGGGAATCCCGACCTGCTTATAGGCCGGGTTTCTATACCCGATAATAAATCGGGTTTTCATACCCGACGTTATCACAATTCCGCCGGGGATAAATCCCCTGCTCAATGCATACAAGTCGGTTGAAACCGACTCAGTGCGAGTCCGCTTGAGCGGACTTCCATGAGCTGAGGCGGGACTTGAGTCCCCGCCGATATAAACAAACATAGAACCTTTGCGCCCTTTTCCATAACCCCAAATGCTCCAAAATAAATTTCGGTATACGATGGTATTGCGAAATTTATTTCGCATGGCGCCCGAAATAAATTTCGGGATACTTTGATACTGCGACATCTATTTCGCAAGAGCCCGAAATAAATTTCGAGCTTCAAGCTGGCATAGCAAATTTAAAAAAACACTTTGTTGTTGCTTAGCGGATAACTTTCGGATTGGTATTCAAATAAAAAATAATTTCATCCAAAACTATCTCATAACTATTCGTAAAAGCTATAGCTAAGGAAAGATTATTGGAATTTTGGTTAGGAAAGATGACACTTATAAATTCGTGAATTAATGTACATAATGTACGTGATCGAATTACATTGAACCTTGTTGTAAACATGATGATGATAAACATTTCGGATCGTACCAAAATACTCGCTGAGCATCAGGCAGAATCCTGCAGGGTGATGGGGAATGCACAGCGAGTTTTAATTTTATGGCTATTACTCCAAAACAAACGCACAGCCAATGAACTTGCGCAAGCCCTTGGTGCATCTCTGGCTACCATTCATCACCATTTGCGTATTTTGACCTTTCACGATTTAGTTGAAATGAACGAGGAGGACCGAAACTATTTCTATACCATCAAGGATACTGAATTTACCCGTAATTGTCCTGCGTTGGGCAATAGACCTGACGAGTGTGAAAATCTCAAACAATTGTTATAAATTTTTTAATAAGGAGTGTTAAAGATGGCTACAGTTGAATTAGACAAGATTAAATCCGCAAAGGTAGTGGACGCGCGCGCGATGTCCTGCCCTGGTCCGCTTTTGGAGGCAAAGAAGGCAATTGGAGCGGTGAAAGTGGGTGAGGTTTTGGAAATTTGGGCTGGAGACCCGACTACCCGTGCCAATCTTGACCAATGGTGCAAGAAACTAGGACATGACTTCCTTGGCCATATTGAAACGGGCGGTTACGACCGGCTTTTCATCTTGCGTAAAAAATAATCAATCGTGCGGGTTGCCCTTGCCATGCTAACCCGGGTGTGAGGTACAACCTAATATAAAGATTCCAACTCCAGAAGAGGAGCGCTATGAACAGAGATGAAGTCATAAAAAATACAAAGATACTGATATTGGCAACTCTTTCAGGTGGATATCGTGGGGCGGATATGACCGGGCAAGGGCATTTGGAATACCCCCCAAATACATATATTTTACCGGTCATGACATCGGCGATCTTTACGCCAAAGTTTTACATCGATGCCTTTGAAAAAGGTTTTGATGCTATCACAGTCATGTATAGTGGTACAGATAGCCCCTACAAGGGTGAATCCGAACGCACTGCCGAAATCATCAATGAAACCTATGAGAAAATGCGCGAGCTCAACCTCGATTTGCGCCGTTTGCGTTTAGCCGCTATTTGCACGGTTTGTGTACGCCCATTTTTGGAAGAAGTGGAGCGGGCAGAAAAACTATTGGAAGAGATTGGGCCTCTCCCGCGCCCGTTGGCACGCCCAAAAGAGAGCATTTATCAACCCATTGAAGAAAGAGGAGATGCCACCTATGTCAACGAATAATAGCCATGTGGATGCATTGGTGGTTGGGGGAGGTATATCCGGCATGCAGGCTGCGCTGGATTTAGCCGATCAAGGTTATAAAGTGCTGTTAGTGGAGCGTAAATCCAGCATTGGTGGGAAGATGATTGATCTAAGCAAGGTCTTTCCGACTCTGGATTGTTGTAGTTGTATCACCACCCCAAAAATGTCTGCCACTGCCCATCACGACAATATTACCCTCATGACATACAGCGAGGTAGAGGCAATTTCCCGCAATGAAGATGGTTTTACAGTCAAGATATTAAAAAAACCACGCTATGTCATCGAGGATTCTTGCACGGGTTGCCGTTCTTGCGAGCTTGCTTGTCCGCTGGAAGTACCCGACGATGAACACGAATTTGGACGCACCTCTCACCGCATCATTTATGTTCCATTTAGCACTGCTGTTCCCCAAAAAGCGGTTTTAGATATTGATCATTGTTTGTTCTGTGGCAAATGCATGCAAGCCTGTCCAAGCGATGCCATTGATTTCACCCAGCAACCAGAACACCTCGAGTACACCGCCCGCAGTATTGTCTTAGCTACGGGATTTGAAACCACTCCACTGGATGCAAAGAAAGAATATGGCGCAGGTCAGTTTCGCAATGTCATCAGTGGCATGATGATGGAACGCTTGTTGGCGCCCACGGGACCTTATGGAAGAGTACTGCGTCCTTCGGATGGGAAAATGCCAGCTTCGATTGCCTATGTTCAATGCGCTGGCTCGCGAGATCAAACCCTGGGTGTGCCTTATTGTTCGCGAGTTTGCTGTATGTATGCCATTAAACAGGCAATGCTACTCTCTGGCGCTTTGCCAATGGCAGAAATCACTATTTACTACATGGATATCCGCACATTTGGTAAAGGGTATGAACAGTTTTATCAAAATGCCAAGGCGATGGGGATTGAATTTCTCAAGGGGAAGGTGGCAAAAATCCGTGAGGATGAAAATCAAAATCCGATCGTGCGCGTTGAATTAATTGATGAGTATGGGAAGACGCGCGTGACAGAACGTCAACATGATCTCGTGGTACTTTCGGTAGGTATGGTACCAGGCTATAACCCGCAGGGAATGTATGGGGTACCCATAGCGGAGGATGGCTTTGTTCAGCTACCCGACTATAACGTATTTCCGGCTGTGACCTCCCAAGAGGGCATATTTGTCACCGGAACCGCAGCAGGTCCTATGGACATCGTGGACAGCATCATGATGGCTGGAGCAGCGGCAGCTTCTGCAGCAGCTTATCTAGAATCCAAACAAAAAAATGGTAACCGCACACCGCAAAACCAATCCGAAAGGAGTGTCGAATATGCCTGAAGAGCAAAACAAAGCGGAAGAAATTAACCAAAAACCGGTCGAAGAAACCCCGCGTATCGGTGTTTACGTCTGCAATTGTGGCGGCAACATTGGCGAGGTTGTCAAGACCGAGATGGTAGCCCGCATGTTGGAAAAATTACCCAATGTTGTGGTGGCGCGCAGCAATATGTTTATGTGCTCCGATCCGGGGCAAAAATCCATCACAGACGATATCAAGGAAAAAGGGGTAAATCGGGTAGTCATTGGAGCGTGTTCTATTTTCCTGCATGAACAAACCTTTCGCCGAACACTCGAACGAGCCGGCCTGAATCCGTATTTATATTATCACATTGGTCTCCGGGAGCAAGATAGTTGGGTGCATCATGACCGTCCTATGGAAGCTACCGAAAAAGCATTTCGTTTAATGGCAGCCGGGGTAGCAAAAGCGCGGCGGATGAAACCGCTTGAACCGGTTCGTCTCCCTGCCCATCGGCACGCCTTGGTCGTTGGCGGGGGTGTAGCAGGGTTAAGAGCTGCCTTAGATATGGCGCAGCGCGGTTTGAATGTCACCCTGGTGGAAAAAAGCCATTATCTCGGGGGGCATATGGCACAATGGGAACGCGTTTTTCCAACGAATGAGGAAGCTCGTCCGTTGCTAAAACGGATGATCGAGAAGGTATTGGCGCAACCAAACATCACTATTCATACCGGCGCTGAGGTCATTAAATCGCGTGGGTATGTGGGTAATTTCACGGTCACCATTCGACAAACGCCACGCGGCGTCCATGGAACTTTTCCAAATGAAGAAGAAGCCATCTCGGTTTGTCCAATCAAAGTGCGGCGAGAATTCGACTTTGGCCTATCCGCTCGCAAAGCCATCTATCGTGCGTATAGTGGTTGTGTTCCGGAAGGCCTGGTCATAGATTGGGAACATTGCACCAAGTGTGGCGAATGTGTTAAAGTTGCTCCCGAAGGGATGATTGATTTAGAAGAAGAGCCGTTTGAATTTGAAGTGAACGTTGGGGCTGTGGTTCTGGCAACCGGCTATCAGCCGTACGAACCTTTTTATGGAGAGATGGGCTGGAAAGAATATCCCGAGGTGATCACTTTGCCACAATTGCATCGTTTATTGGATACCGAGGGCCCAAGCGAGGGAAAGCTATATTGGAGTGGACACCCGGTTCGGGATGTGGCGATTATTCATTGTGTTGGAAGTCGCCAGATTGAAGGCGTTCATCGCCCTCAGCCGGATGGGAATGTAAATAACTACTGTTCCCGGGTTTGTTGCACTGCCTCATTAAGCATGGCTTCCCTTATCCATCAGAAAGCGCCCAATGTGCGTGTCTATGAAATTTTCGAAGACATTCGTGCCTATGGCCGGTGGCATGAGGATTATTACACTCGTGCTAGTCAAAATGGAGTTACCTTCCTGCGTTATTACGCCGAGGAAATCCCAGAGGTAAAACGGTTAGATGAAAAAGCAGAGCGACCCTTATTGGTGAAAGTACGCGACCACCTGACTTGGGGTGAGGAAATAGAGATACCGGTAGATTTAGTCGTGTTGGCAGTTGGAATGATGCCCAACCCCATTCAAGATTTGATGGAAATTTTCAAGGTCACACCGGGCAGCGATCGGTTCTTGTTGGAAGTGCACCCGAAATTGAGGCCGGTAGAAACAGCGACCACCGGAATTGTGATTGCTGGAACTGCCCAAGGTCCGATGAATATCCAAGAGAGTTGTGCTGCAGCCTCGGCGGCGGCATCGAAAGTGGCAGTGTTAATTGGGAAAGCAAAAGTTGAGCTGGAACCCTACGTGGCACATGTAGATCCTGAAAAATGTACGGGCAGCGGGGAATGCGTAAGAGTGTGTCCGCAAGAAGAAGCCATTACGTTGCAGACCTTCACAGAGGATGGACGCACATTCCAACGGGCAGTGGTTACCCCAGCCAATTGTAATGGGTGCGGGGTGTGTGTGAGTGCTTGTCCGAACCGGGCTATTGATGTACAGGGCTGGCGGCTGGATGAATATGAAGCCATGGTTGAAGCGATTACAACAAATGTCCCTGCTTGGGAGGGTGTAGCATGACCAATACAACAGAAGCAAAAAAACAACGTACCGAAATGTTGGTAGAAATGCGCAAAGAGCATCGCGATACAGTGCAAAAAGCGCAAGAAATCCTTAAAAGCCAACAATCTGCTCGAAAAGCCATTGAACGGGCATTGACGGGTGGCCCTCATAGTGTACCGCAACTGGCACAAGTGACTGGGCTTCCAGCCCATGAAGTGCTGTGGCATATTGCTGCCATGAAAAAATATGCCGAAGTGGTTGAAGCGGGGACGGATGAGAGCGGAGATTATTACCTCTATCGCTTAACAAGGGAGTCGAAATCATGAGCGCACGTATGGATCCAAATTTCTTAACGGAATTAAAAAAATATGGGGATATAAAAATCGAATCCTGCTTTAATTGTGGAAATTGTTCTGCCATTTGTCCCCTTTCAACCGAAGAAGATAATTTTCCGAGAAAAATGAATCGTTTAGCTCAATTAGGATTGCGAGATCGTTTAATTGCCAGTAAAGAACTCTGGTTATGCTATTATTGTGGCGAATGTACCAAAACTTGTCCACGACAAGCAGATCCAGCTGAATATATGGCAACAGCACGTCGTTATGCAATCGCTTCTTATGATCCCACAGGAATTGCCCGTTTATTCTTTACTTCCCCAATCATTAGCATCTTTTTTATGATCATATTAGCAATAGCGATGGGAGCTTTTTTTCTGACGTTTAGTACCCCAATGAACATGGAAACATTACGACTATTTGATTTCATACCGTCAAAGTTAATTCACAATGGCGGCATTATTGTTGGTATTTTTATTATAGTGGTAATGTTGTATGGGACACTAGCGATGATAAAGAGAATTTCCAGCCAGCTTGATTATCCGAAAGGGACAAGGTTAGATTGGATTGGGGCAATTTGGAAAGCCTTTGGTCAAGAAGTATTAGGGCAAACACGATACCGAAATGATTGCGATTCTTCGAATGAAACTCATCATTGCTATCTGCAAAAATGGTTTATCCATGCATCCATCCTTTGGGGATTTCTAGGTTTATTTATCGCCACCGCTTTAAATTACTTGCTTGAACTCTTGAATATAAAAATGACCGGCACATGGGTGCCAATCTGGTATCCCATCCGTTTATTAGGAACTATTTCAGGATTATTCTTGCTATATGGGACAAATTTAGCAATAATTAAGCGGCTGCGCAAGGAGGGGGTTTCTTACGAAAAATCAACATTTTCAGATTGGATTTTCCTAATATTGATGGATTTAGCAGGAATAACAGGCTTTCTATTGGAAATTGCAGTTTATCTTCCTCCCCAAACTTGGAGCTATTGGATGTTGCTTGCCCATTTGATTGTAGTGGGAGAATTGCTTATACTGGCGCCATTTACTAAGTTCGCACATGCGGTTTATCGTAGCATTGCCTTATATTTTTGGGCATTGAAACCGGTAGAAGAGAAAGAAAAAAGTATTGAAATGGTGTCAACAAATTAATGAGATTATCGATAACAATGCGTTCAAAATATAAAAAGTTTTTGAGGCATCAGAAATATTTGTAAAAGGGATATCCATTTGATAAAAATTGAGAAGAATGCTTTTTAGCATTACATATATTTCATATAAAAGGAGTTGAACAAATGTCAGAAAAAATGGTTGTTGTTTGTAATGGTGATGAAGCAAAGAATATCATGCCTGCATTGATCTTTGCGACATCCGGGCTTGCACTGGACTATGAAGTACATTTCTTTTTCTGCCCAGCTGGAGCAAAATGGTCTCTTAAGGGAGAATTGGAAAAGCTCGGTACTCCAAAAGGGCTCCCAAATCCAGTAGAATTATTTAACACACTCATTGAAATGGGAAAGAAAGTAACGCTTTGTGAACTTGCCATAGAAAATAAAGGGATTGATCCAAAGGATGTACGCGACCCCAGAATAGTTATCGAAAAGCTGCCGCCATTCTTAATGGACGCAGAAGGGGCAACACAAACCTACGTATTCTAAAATATTCTTTTCCACAGCATAACCCAATAACAAAGTTGATCGTATGTATATTCGATCAACTTTGTTATATTTTGCGGTGTGGTTAGTGAAAATAGCAGTTTTGTTGTTATTAATCCAATTCCGGTAATTGTAATAAATCTTCGTTTTCTGGAGCATGAATAAAACTCCAGAATGCATCCCGTACTCTATTGGGGTTACTATTAATTTTTCTGACCATATAAATCGTACGCCGTAAATTTAATCCTTTTACATTTATATTTTTTACATTTCCTCTCTCTAATGGACAAGAAGTTGCGAGATTGGAAACAAATGCAATCCCATATCCTTCTGCAACCGTTCGAACAATGGCTTCCGCATTTCCTATCTCCATAAAGATATTTAAATTTTCGGGATGAATATCGAATTTAGCCAGTTCAGAAAATACTACTCTTCTGGTACCGGATGTTTCTTCACGCAGAATAATTGGTTCTTCAAGTAATTCTGAAGGTTCAATGATATTTCGGAAAGCCCAGGGGTGGTTATTTGGAACAATCAGAGTAATCATATCGTTAAAAAATGGTTGGGTTTCGAGACCGGCATCATTAATTTCTCGACTTACGACACCGATCTGAGCTTTTTCTTCCATTAATTCCAAGGTGATATCTTCTGCAGTACAAGACATAATTTTAACTTTAACATTAGGAAAACGAGAGCAGAATCGAGCCGCTAGTTGGGGTAAGATATATTTACCAGATGTTGTGCTACAAGCAATATATAATTGACCTACAATTGTTTCTTGCATTGAAGACATCATCTCTTCGAGTTCAGAAGCCTGGTGGATCAATTTTCTTGCCCAGGGGAGAAGGGTCATACCGGCGTTAGTGATATGGAGCCGTGCGCCATCGCGTTCAAACAGCTGGATGCCAAGCTCAGCTTCCAGGGTTTGGATGTGTTTGCTAACGGTGGGCTGGCTGAGATGGAGGCGTTTTGCGGCTTCGGAACAATTTTGTGTAGCGGCTACCTGTATGAAAACATTTAAACGGTTTAAATCAAGCATGCGATTTTTCCTCTGTATATAGTATATTCAAAAAATTAAATAAGGTAAAGTGAGAATTTGCCATAATCCGCATGAAGAATATCCAAAAATCCTCACCCATTTTTGTTAGGGCAGGTTTCTTGCCCGCCGTTTATGAATTGTGGAATCACGGCAAGGATGGTGGAAATGGAATCCCGCCCACCTGTTCTTCCTTGACATCCCTTCTGACTTGGGTATAATCCAGCTAATAAAGCATAAAGGCGAGCGCGGAGCCAAGTAGCTGAACGTTTCGACAGAGAGCTGCCGTTAGGTGCAAGGCAGCGGAATTGTCAGCCAAATCCACTCCGCCGGTTCCATAACGACCCGCCGCCCTCGCAGGAGCAAAGGATACGCTGTAAGAGGGAACGGAAGCATCCGTTAAAGTGCAGATAAGGCTATTCTGACACCGGCATGAATTTCGTGCAAGGATGAATAGCGAAAGCAGGTGGCACCACGAGCGCCCCCTCGTCCTGCAAGCGAGGGGGCATTTTGATTAAACACAACAGATTTGGAGGTGCATGATGATTGATATAACCCTTATCCGTGAAAACCCGCAACTTGTCCGCAAGGCAATGGCTGATCGGCAGATGGATGCTTCCCCGGTGGAGCGTGTCTTGGAGCTAGATCAGGCACGGCGGGCGATCATCCAAGAGGTGGAAACGCTAAAAGCCCAGCGTAATGCCGTATCGAAAGAAATTGGCCAACTGAAAGACCCGCAACTGCGCCAGGAAAAAATCAACGCAATGCGCGAGGTTGGAGAGAAAATTGCCGCACTCGATGAGCAGCTCCGCCAGGTAGAGAGTGATCTCAATAGCGCCTTAGCAATTATCCCCAATCTGCCGGATGCACGCACGCCATATGGCAAGGATGAGAATGACAATGTGGTAATCAAAACGGTGGGTGAGATGCGCCAATTTGATTTTGAACCATTGCCGCATTGGGATTTAGGTCCGCGGCTCGGGATCATTAATTTCGAGCAAGGCGTGAAAATCACTGGCTCACGTTTCTACGTATTAAGCGGCGCGGGTGCACGTTTGCAAAGGGCTTTAATCGCCTGGATGTTAGATTTACACAGCCGCCAAGGATATTTAGAGAAATACCCGCCGTTTATGGTGAAAGGGCAGACCCTGTTTGGAGCTGGCCAATTGCCTAAATTTCAGGATAATCTTTACCATGATGTGGAAGAGGACCTCTGGATGGTGCCCACCGCTGAAGTGCCATTGACCGGTTTACACATGGATGATATTTTGGAAGAGGAAAAGCTGCCTTTACGTTACACCGCTTACACTCCCTGCTTTCGCCGCGAAAAAATGAGCGCCGGGCGGGATGTGCGCGGTATCAAGCGCGGGCATCAATTTGATAAAGTGGAGATGTATATCTTCTGCCGCCCGGAAGAATCGGACGCCGAGCTGGAAAAAATGCGCCAAGATGCCGAAGACACCTGCGCTGGGCTTGGGCTGCCCTATCGAGTGAAGCAGCTCTGCACAGGTGACCTGGGATTTGGTGCAGCCATTACCTATGATATAGAAGTTTGGGCTCCCGGTTGCGGCGAATGGCTGGAAGTCTCTTCGGTGTCGAACGTGCGTGATTTCCAGGCGCGGCGGGCGAATATAAAATACCGTCCCACCGATGGCGGACGCGTTCGCCTCGTGCATACGCTAAATGGCTCCGGCTTAGGGATGCCGCGCACCTTGATCGGAGTGCTGGAAAATTATCAGCAGGCTGATGGCAGCATTGTCGTCCCAGAGGTGTTACGCCCCTGGATGGGCGGGATTGATGTCATCCGCTCTGAGTAGCTCAGCAGAGGAAGAAGCGATTGGATTGGCTTGAGCCGGCTTTCATTTGGATTATCCAGATTGTCATCCTGATCGGTTTGGTGGGATTAGTCATTCCCATCTTTCCGGGTCTGGTGCTCATTTGGTTGGCTACGCTCGGCTATGGCATCGCTAAAGGGTTTTCAACGAGCGGATGGATTCTATTTGCTCTCATCAGTCTGCTCATGCTGATGGGATCAGTGGTGGATAATATCCTGATGGGGGTTGGAGCGCGCAAAGGCGGCGCGTCCTGGCTGACGGTGGCGATTGCTTTAGGAGTCGGTTTACTGGGAACAATTGTCTTTCCTCCCTTAGGTGGCTTGATCGCAGCGCCTTTGGCTATTTTTGGTTTAGAGTTATGGCGTCAGCGGCATTGGAAAAAAGCGGGCAAAGCAGTTGGAGGACTGGCAATTGGATGGGGGATGACTTTTTTGGTGCGATTTGGTATCGGGGTGTTGATGATGATCTGCTGGTGGGTGTGGGTTTGGAAAAGTTAATTAATCCGGCTGGATCAGGATTGTCCCCACACCCAAGCGATCTAACCCCTCGCTTGCCCAATATTCTAACAAAGTAGAATCTTCATAGAGCGCTTGATAAAAGGCGGGGATAGCACGCGGATCACCGATGAGCGCAAGAGCCCTAGCAGCTTCTATTCGAGCAGATTGGGTACCATCTTGCATCACTAACAAGAGGTCAGGAACCGCTTGAGCACCGACCGCAATGAGGGCATCGCCGGCTAAGCGGGCAAGTAATGAATCTGAGGAGGATAAAGATTCAATTAATTGGGGAACGGCTGCGAAAGATGGTTGATGGCGCAGCGCTAAAGCAGCACATTGCCGCACAGAGATATCTGGGTCTTGCAGTCTCTCGATGAATACCTGTACGGCTAGCGGGGATGGAATGAGCGCAAGGGCACGAATAGCCCACCAACGCGTATCAGCATTGGGGGAGGAGCTTTTTTCGAGCAGAATGGGTAAGGCTTCGTCTGCGTAGCGTGGAAGCTGAAGGGCAGCTTGTTCGGCGCGTTCGTCCACTCCGCAAAATAAATCGGCGATGAATTCTTTTAATTCAGCCACTTAAGGATTTAATCAGCTGGAGGCGGTACTGGAAGTTGTTCTTTGGCAGTGTTTATCCATTTATCGCCTTCGTCAATCAACATGATGGGGATATCGTCTTTGATTGGGTATTTGCGGCCGCAGTCGGGGCAAATTAACCAGCTTTCGCGGTAGTATTCCAGCGGATGGTCCACTTCACGAACGCAAGCCGGGCAACGTAAGATTTCGAGCAGTTCTTGGGATACCATGCTTCCTCCAATACAAATTGAGTTGTGCTGGGTGTGATTATACCGTAGGTTTATCGAGTAAGCGGGATTCCATCCCGCCGATTGGGGTGTTGGTTGGGGATGAAGCTGTGTCAGAAAGGCGCAATGGTTCTGTGTCTGTTTGTATCGGCGGGGACTCAAGTCCCGCCTCAGCACATGGAAGTCCACTCAAGTGGACTCGCTGAGTCGGTTTCAACCGACTTGTATGCTTTGAGCAGGGGATTGATCCCCGGCGAAATTGTGGCATCGTCGGGTGTGGAAACCCGAGTTATTGTCGGGTATAGAAACACGACCTACAAGGGCGGGATTCCCACCCCACCGATTCTAGTTGGTTGGTGGTGATTCAGTGTCAAAAAAGCGCAATGAATCTATGTCTGTTTGTATCGGCGGGGACTCAAGTCCCGCCTCAGCACATGGAAGTCCACTCAAGTGGACTCGCTGAGTCGGTTTCAACCGACTTGCATGCATTGAGCAGGGGATTTATCCCTGGCGAAATTGTAGCAACGTCGGGTATGGAACCACGAGTTATTGTCGGGTATAGAAACCCGACCTATAAGAACGGGATTCCAATCCCGCCAATTATTGTGTTTAATGGAGATGAAGTTTTGTCAAAAAGGCGCAATGGGTCTATGTCTGTTTGTATCGGCGGGGACTCAAGTCCCGCCTCAGCTCATGGAAGACCGCTCAAGTGGAATCATTGAGTCGGTTTCAACCGACTTGCATGCATTGAGCAGGGGATTTATCCCCGGCGGAATTGTGACATTGTCGGGTATAGAAACCCGAGTTATTGTTGTTTATGGAAACCCGACCTACAAGAGCGGGATTCCCATCCCGCCGATTGGGGTGTTGGTAGGATGTCGGGTATAGAAACCCGCCCCGCTTATTGTTGTTGCTGGAGCCATTGGTTAAATTTCTTCATGTTGGAGCCTGGGCCATATTCATAAACCGCCTGCCAGGGCATGTAGTGGGTGATGAATTGATCCTCAAAATAAATCGTGCCATTCTTATAAACTGTGCGGGTGATGGTGACATCCGCGCCTTCGGCTGCCCAATCTACTTGCCGAAACTCATTTTCCGCTAAATCCGGGTTTTCCTGCACGATCGGATCGCCTGGTTCAACGATGTTTTGCAATCCGCTGGTTTGCCATTCCACAGTTCGTCCATCGGAGGTGGAGTAAAACTTCCAGGTCAGGGTGCGCGCCGCGATGTTGATATAGGTTTCCATTAGAAGCCAATAGGGGGTATCGTTGGTGAACTTAAAATCCACGACGGGTACAAAAACAGTGGCATCTAACCCGGCAAGTTGAGGATCAATTGCGCCAGTGCGGGTTTGTTCATAATAGGTCACACGATATGCGTGCGGATGCCGTTCCACAATGGGATAGCCGCCAAAGAATGCCGTGCGAAATAGGGTGGTGCTGACCTGGCATACCCCGCCACCAACGCCTTTGATGGTTCGATCTCCATAAATGATCAACGCTTCCGCATACCCGTTATCCAGGCTCACATCGCCCAATACCGATGCCATCGAGAAAGTCTCCCCCGGGGCGACCAATACACCGTGAAATCGAGCTGCGGCGGTTTGGATATTTTGAATGCGGGCTGCGGATGAGCCATAAAAATAGGAGGTGTATTTGCTAACCAGTTCTCGAATGCCAAGCTTTTCGGCGCTCGCATCATTGCCAATAGCGGGTTGGGCGGTCTTGATTACCAGCGGAATGGTATGTTTCCCCTGCAGGAGCTGTTCTTGAATAGTTTGTAACGTTGTTGTTACGTCTAGCGTCCGTCCGACCAAGGCGGGTTGGATTAACTCCAGCTGGCGTGTATCATCGTTGAATATGAAGCGCGCGTTTTGTGGCTGACGATCGATTTGTTTGGCAATTTTTTGCAGCAAGCTTTCCAGGCTGGCAGTGCGTAAGCCAACCTGATAGGTGGCATTATCTGCCTCGTTGACCCGCTGAATGACTACCATACGGGCTAACTCTTCGGGCTGAATTTGCCAATCTGGTGGGTCGCTGTCGCTGCGCTCGGGTATTTGGAGGATGAGCGGGCTGCTCAAAATAGAGCGGGCGATTTCCGCTTGTTGGGAGGCGTCTAAAATATCGGGGGATTGTTCCTGGACAACCAAAGGGACGATCCCATCGGTAAGGGTTAGAATTTGAGATTGGATCGATTGCAGGCTTGCTTGAATATCCAAGGTTCGTCCCACTTTGCCAGGAACTGCTTCGACTTGCTTCCCGTTGATTTTCAAGGTAGCTTCCATCATGGGGGTATTAATTTGTTGGGCAATGTTGACCAGCACAGCTTGAGCGATGCGCTCGTCGTAAATCATGAGCGGGGAGATATAGCCATCTTTGCGGATGGCGCGCCCGATAGCGCGAAAACGGTTGATGAGCCCACCCTGGCGGCCCAGGTTATAGGCAGCGATAGCACTGCGTTGGGCGTCTATTTGGAATCCTAATTCGCTGGGATGAAAACGCCAGATTTGTTTGCCATCTTGTAACACAATCTCTCCGTTATCTGCATAGGCGATTTGTTTTTGGATGGTGAGGATTGCCTGATCGAGGGTCATGCCCGAAAGGTCAATGCCTGCCATGCTGATGCCAGGGAAAATCTTACCCTGATAGGCAAGATTAAAGCCGATCAGGAGCATGATCAGTGTGAACCCAAATAGAACGCTGCCGCCAACGATCGCAATCAGAAATTGGGCGAGGAGCGCTTGGGGAGAAGTACGCGCTGCAGGAACCGCCATAGAGTGTCGCATCATTTCACCTGTAATTTGCCCCCGATTATAACGTAGAAGGGGCGGTTAAGCGCGAATATAAATGAGCAGAGACCGATTTTAGCGGTTGCCGAGCTTAAGAAGGAGGCAAATTCTGCAAACTATTACGCAGCCTTGAAAGCATGCGCGCGTTCGTTTCCCTGTGATGGTTTAGCACAGTTACTCTTAGGAGTGTTTTTGTTCCATCGCGATACGAAAAAATTAATTAAGCCGGCACAGCATCCAGGCGCGCCATCTGATCCTTTTCACTAACAGTCAAAATGCGCGCCAAATCTAAAAGGATGATTAATTTTTCGCCGACTTTGGCAATGCCGGTAATAAAGGCGCTGTTGATGCTGGTGACCATAGGGGGCGGGGGTTCTATGGCATCACTGGGCACCCGTAAAACTTCCGAGACCCCATCCACGATCATCCCCACCTTCATGCCATCCATCGAAACTACCACAATGCGGCTTTCATCGTGTTGGCGGGTTGGTTTGTCATTATTTTGGCTGGTATCTTTCAAACCAAAGCGTTTACGTAAATCCATCACCGGCAAAATACTGCCGCGTAGATTGGTGATGCCTTCCACGAAATCAGGTGCTTGTGGTACCGCAGTGATTTGCTGCATTTTAATGATGCTTTCTACGGCTGAGATATCCACCCCATAATGTTCGTTGGCGAGTTCGAAGACGACCAGTTGTTGTTCCATGGATTAACTCCTTCAGGCAAAGATTAAATAATAACCGCACAAACCTGCTAACTTTAATTAAAGCCATATAAAGGAATATGGGAATTAAGGATGAGTGAGAAATGGGTAAAAAGATCGTAAAAAAGTTGGATTGGATTAAATTAAAAAAATTTTCTTTTCAAATTTGTAAAGTGGAGTTTATATATTTTTGGTATAATTTATAAATGACAATAATAACTATTCAGACTGTCATTGCGAGGGCGTTCTTTGTCCGAAACAATCTCCTGTTGAACAAGAAAAACATGTTTTGGGAGACTGCATCACTTGCCAAAAGCGCTCGTTCGCAGTGACACCGCTGTTTTTAGTATTTAGCTGAATAGATACTAACAATGCAAGGATGCATACTCTTCTTGGTTTGGTCAATCGTATCCTCGAAAACTGTCAGCTTCCATTCCCGCTTATTCCCTGGATCATTGTATGTATGACTTTCGCTTTTCGGGCTAAATAAGCCAACCATAAGAGATCGAGTTATAAATTGAATTGGGCAAGCATTATCATTTTCGTTGGCATTTGATTTAACGGAGCGATGAAATGACTCGCGCACAGTTTTATCAAAAAGTGTTCAAGAGAGCGATAGATGAAAAGTAAGCATGCGAGAAAATTTTTTAGTCTGCGGACAAGATTGATTTTACTGCTTGTCCTTGCGATTTTACCGATAGCCGGGTTGAATTTTTACCTAATCCAGCGCCATTCCACGCAAATCCGCCAGCAGGCTGGAGGAGAGTTGATGAACGTGGTGAATCTCCTTGCCGATCGTCAAAATCAGGACCTGACGATTGCGAAAAACACATTGATAACCATTGCACAAACAGAGGAAATATATTCAAAGGGGGCGGCGAATTGTCAAAAAACCCTTTCTAATATTTTATCCACCCTTCCCTCTTTCTCTAATCTCGGGTTTGCTGACCGCCATGGTGATGTATATTGTAGTGCTATTCAACCATCGGGAAACATAAACATCGCTGATCGAGGCTATTTCCAAGAAGCAATCGCCCGTCAAGATTTTGCATTTAGTGAATTTCAAATCGGAAAAATAACAGGAAAACCAGGCATGGCGATTGGCTATCCAGTCATGCAAGGCAATCAGATTAGCGGTGTGGCTTTTGTGGCGTTGAATCTCAATGAAATACCCCAAGCATATTCTCGGCTCAACTTTCCTCCCGGAAGCACAATAACTATTACTGACCCACAAGGAATTGTACTCGCGCGGTTACCAGAGGGTGAAAAATGGATCGGGAAACCAGCGCCAGAAAATTCGATGGTGAATTTTGCCATTAGCTCGACACAAAGTGGCATTGCCGAAGTTCCCGGTGTAGATGGCATAAAGCGTTTATATGCTTATACACTAATCCAAAATAATGGACAACCGATCGCGTATCTCTTCGTGGGGATACCCTCCAGTCAAATTTATGCACAGGCGAATCGGGATTTAAAATTTTCCTTATTCGTATCGTTCATCGTTGCTTTAATTGCCTTCTTCGCCGCTTGGCGAGGGAGTGAATATTTAATATCCAAACGGATTTATGCGTTGTTAGGGACGATAAAACATTTTCAGGATGGCGATTATAATTCCCGTGTGAGTGTTGGAGGGATAAATGATGAGATTAATGAATTGGCAACCTCGTTCAACCAAATGATGGATGTACTTCAAAAAGACATTGATGACCTTCGAAAAGCAGAAGAACGTTTTCATACCCTGGTTGAGAATATACCAGCTGTGGTTTATGAAGCTACCGCCGACCAACGTGGAACGACGGTTTTTGTGAATTCGCGCATTAAAGATTTATTGGGTTTCAGCGCCGAAGAATGGATATCTGATCCGGAATTATGGTTTAAACAAATCTATCCAGAAGACCGGGATGCTGTTTTAGCTTCCAATCAATTCACCTATAAAACCGGTGAACCATTTCGAATGACTTATCGCTTATGGACGAAAGATGGCGATATGGTCTGGGTGTATGATGAGGCGCATTTGATCCTCAAGCCCGATGCCGTATTGCAAGGGATTATGATCGATATCACCGAACAGAAAAAGCTGGCGGCACAAAGAGATTTTCTCCAAAACATGGCGCAAGAATTACTCCAGATCGAAGATTATGCCCGCGCACTGGAATATACCTTGAAAGCGATCAGTGAAAAAACCGGTTGGGAATATGGCGAAATCTGGCTGCCTGCCGCGCATAACCAAAAGCTGGTTTTAGGTCCAACTTGGGCTAGCGAAGAACGATTAAAACAATTTTCAGAAATATCAAGGCAATATGCATTTTCATTTGGGGAAGGGCTCCCGGGGAAGGCCTGGCAGACCGAACAACCCCTGTGGCAAACCGATTTGACTAACGCGGATGAATTCATCCGTGCAGAGCATGCGCGTGAATTGGGCATACAAACCGCGTTAGCGTTCCCGGTTTTTGCTGAAAATGAATTGCTCGCCGTGTTTGGTTTTTTTGCTAAGGAGCTTCTCGACGAAGATAAACAGAAAATACAATTAATTCATGGTGCTTTAAATCAACTGAGCGGATTTTTCCTGCGAAAAAAAGCCGAAGAGCAGATTCGTCAGCAGTACGAGGTTTTAAATACCCTTTACCTAAGCGCTCAACAAATGAGTGAAACCCTCAATCCCAAGGAGGTTGCCTATTGGGTTACACGTGCTTGTGTCGAAAATTTTGGCGCTAAATTAGCCTGGCTAGGCAGAGCCGAACCAGACGGCAAAGTAAGCGTGATTTCTCAATATCCCCTTGAGCATCCTTACCCGGCGCGGATCCATGTGCGCTGGGATGATACCCCGGAAGGTAATGGACCAACCGGGCGGGCAATCAAAGAGAATAAAATCATTTCTGCTGACATAACCCAAGATCCTTATTTTCAATCATGGAGAAAATTGGCAGTAGATGAACATGGTTTTGTATGTAGTGCTGCTTTCCCCTTAGTTAGCCGCGGGCATACATTTGGGGCGCTCAATTTGTACAGCGATCAAGCCGATTATTTCACCGCAGAACGAAAGGAAATGTTTCAAGCTTTTGCACATCAAGCTGCAGTTGCGTTAGAAAACGCGCGATTGCTCGAAGAAACTCGTCATTTATTGGAGCATACACAAGCGTTGCGCCGAATTGATATGGCTATTACCGCTAGTTTGGATTTAAGGGTCACCTTTAGCGTTGCTTTAGACGAGATCACATCGCAACTCAATGTGGATGCAGCATGTATTTTGTTATTCAATCCGGCAACTTATACATTAGAATTTGCTGCGGGAAGAGGATTCCGCACCCGCGCGTTGGAACACACGCGATTGAAACTTGGCGAAGGTTTCGCCGGTAAAGCAGCAGAAACGCGCGAAATCATCTTTATTCCCAATCTGGGTGAAAATGGGACTGATTTTAAGCGCTCACCCTATTTTGCTCAAGAAGGATTCATCTCCTATTATGCTGTTCCTTTAGTCGCTAAAGGCAAAGTCAATGGCGTTTTGGAAATTTATCATCGTTCACCTTTACCAAAATTAACGATAACGGGTAACGGAAATGATGAGTGGGTCAATTTTATGGAGACATTGGCTGGGCAGGTGGCGATTGCCATTGATAATGCATCATTATTTACGGATTTAGAATTAGCCAATCGTTCCCTCATTGAAGCGTATGACGCAACGATTGAAGGTTGGTCGCATGCCTTGGATTTGCGTGATAAAGAAACAGAAGGGCATACACAAAGAGTTACTGAATTAACGTTACGTCTGGCGCGCAAGATGGGAATAGTGGGTGATGAATTAGTCCACATCCGGCGGGGGGCATTGCTACATGATATTGGGAAAATGGGTGTGCCTGATGGAATATTATTAAAACCAGGGCCGCTCACCGATAATGAATGGGAGATCATGCGGAAACACCCTCAATATGCTTTAGAGATGCTTTCCCCCATTGCTTATTTAAAATTAGCCATCGATATTCCTTATTGTCACCATGAGAAATGGGACGGAACTGGTTACCCGAGAGGATTAAAAAGAGAACAAATTCCTTTAGCCGCACGGATTTTCGCCATCGTGGATGTTTATGATGCACTGACAAGCGATCGTCCTTATCGGGATGCCTGGTCAAAAGAGAAAACTTTGGAACATATTCGCTCCTTATCTGGCAGTCATTTTGATCCCAAAGTCGTGGAGGCTTTCCTTGAATTGCTCAACGACGGGGGAGAATTTTGAAATGGAAACGATCCAAAGTATGTGAATGAAGTTTAATTGATATTTAATGCCCGGCGCATGTTCTCCACCCAAATTAAGCTCTTGAGGTAGATATCGCGGATGCTTTCCAGGCTATGTTGGAAAAAATTTACCTCTTCCCATTGAGCCAACTCATACCCAATGACACAATTCAACGCTTTTCCAATATTGCCTTTTCTCTCCAGCAAACCAGATTGAATTTCTGGGACGAGCTTGATATTTTCCAGCAGGCTTTCCAGTGGTATATCTAAGATGGCGTCCAGGGCAGAAAGTAAGCCCGCTAAAAAATAGGAATCGGGAGAGGGCAGGTTGGTTGAAATGGCTAACAATTCGCACATGCGGGCACGGATCATGGCTAAGATCGTCAATTCGCGCGGTTTGTCATGCTTATCGGCGACGAGGATCAATGTCAGCCAGCTGCGCAATTTTTCGATCCCTAATAATGCCATGGCTTGGCGAATTGATTTCACTTCGGAACGCAACCCATAATAGGCTGAATTGGTTAAGCGTAATAATTTATAACCTAGCACGGCATCTTCGGCGATTAAATACTCCAGTTCATGGAAACTGACATCGGGATTTTGTAATTTTGCCAACAACTGCAAGAGAACGACCCGTGAAGTTGGGACTTGCCGGCCGCTGACAAGGTTTGGTTTACTCAGGAAATAACCTTGAAAATAATCGAAACCAGCCCGCAAGCAGAAATCTAATTGTTCCTTGGTCTCCACTTTTTCTGCAAGGAGTTTTGCTTTATGGAATTGAAGGCTGTAGGCTAGCGGCAGGATCTGTTCTTTGGGAATGAGGGAAAGATCAATTTTGATGATATCGGCGATATTGGCAACCTCACGGATGCGCTCCAGCTCGATCACATCGTCCAGGGCTATTAGAAAACCACGCTGCGAAAAATCCTGGATGTGGCTGATAATTTCCTTATCCAAAACCATCGTTTCAGGGACTTCGATAACGAGCTGACGGGGGGTAAAGGGAATGGGATATTTTTCGAGAAAGAAGTTGCGGGTTAAGTTCACAAAGGCTTTTTGCTTGCCAACTAATTCCTCCAGGCCGATTTCGGCAAAGGTGTTTAGGAGGACATGGGAGGTTGCCTGGTCAGGATCTTCAATATTCGCTTCATTGATGGTATTTTCGCGATAGAGCAACTCATAGCCCATCACGCGCATATAACGGTCAAAGATGGGTTGCCGGCCGATATAGACATTCGGAAGAGTGCCCGGCCGGATAAGGTGCGGGCGGTTGATGAGCTGGTTGGTTTTTGTTAAATCCCCCATTGAATTTCCTTTAGATTAATGTGGAAATAATGGTCTTCATTGAAGGATTATATCGTAAAGCGATTGGCAGCCACGACTCCGCCAGCGGATACAACCTTTTGATTTCCTTCCCGTAATGCTAAGTGAATTATCAAAGAACCGACATCCGTATTCAGGGGGACGACTAAGCGAGCATAATCTAATGTAGAAATCACTGCTCCTTTCCCCATGAGAAAGGTAGGCGGAGAAATCACGCATTCAAACCCCGCCTGCGATAAGAGAACGCTGGCACGACCGGTAATGACATTGGTTAATTCAGCGATGCTACTTTGGGCTAATGCGCTCAATGAATTTATATCTTCTTCCATCATCCGACCGGCTAAAGCGATTGCAGTTTGGTTATTAAAACTATAGATGACATTTCCCATCACCTGTCCAACTAAACTGATGATGACGGTGATGTCATCGGTGGTATAAGGATCTTTATCGAGGTTTAGCTCACCCCGGGAGATGCTCAAGCGAGTTTCCGCTTGCAGCACCTGAAACGCTGCTTCTACAAATGGATTTAAAAATTTGACATTCATAAGCCGCACTTCTCCTGCACTATGTTGATTGATCTGGTACCATTATTGGCACAAAGTGTGCGTCCTGAGTTCCTGGAATCGCTTCTCTTAATGCAAGGTGAACGGTTACATCACCCACTTCTGTTGTCAAGGGAACCACTACTCGGGCAAAATCCAGAGTGGAGATAGTGACACCTCTGCCGTGAATGAGAGTGGGTGGAGAAATATTGGCAGAATAGCCAGCGCGCGATAATCGAACGGTAGCTTGACCGGAAATGACATTGCCCAATTCAGCTACACCACTTTGTGCAAGATTATCAAATTCGGTGAATTCTTGGCCCATGACCCGTGAAACGAGCGCTAACCCGGTTTTGTCCGAAAGACCATAGAGTACCACTCCTTGCACCTGCCCAACTAAATTGATTAATACAGTGACGTCATCAGTGGTCATTGCAGATTTATGCAAGGTGAGGTTACCCCGCATCACCTTTATCGAGCATTCTGTTTCTAAGACTTCCGATGCGGCTTCCACGAAAGGGTTTAAAAATTTTACATTCATAAAATTGATCTCCTCAAGCGAATAAAGTCATCTGCCTCCTCAACGAAAGGCTTAATTCGATCAGCTAGTTCGTTATATTTCTTATCATTCCAATTCATCCGTTCCACGGCGAGCGGGTCAACGGTATATTGCAAGCCATCTTTCCCCAGTCCAATTCCCAAGCTCATGGCGCTCACATCGGCTAAATGAACTGCTGCGGCGAGGATTGCCCCTTCGCTGGCGTGAGATGGTTGATGATGGTGGGCGATGGCATCCACTAATGCATTGGGTAAACGCCAGCGGCGCGCTAACTCTGCGCCTAAGGTTGCATGATCTACGCCAAATAGAGAAACCTCCAGCTCCACGAATGGAATCCCTTGCAGCTCGGGTTGGTTGATGTTGGTGTTGCGTAGAAGGATCTCCAGGGCCAATTTACCGA
>Ga0078972_1001909_pt2 | contig 71428 bp, 67 predicted proteins | sample YelNatPaOPGAMG01_FD_67568 | JGI IMG/M metagenome (GOLD analysis project Ga0078972, IMG submission 67568) | Hot spring thermophilic microbial communities from Obsidian Pool, Yellowstone National Park, USA - OP-RAMG-01 (SPADES assembly) (version 2) | ecosystem: Environmental > Aquatic > Thermal... | reverse complement strand
ACCATCAGGAGCCAACCCATTATCTCCCTGAACTCCAGCTTGGCAACAGCCAGCATGGCTATGGCCCAGAAAGGCTGGATCATGTCGGTCATCATGTCTCCCCAAGCATATGTCAGGACAGTCTTGGGGATGCTCACCCCCAGCTCCTTGGCCGCGGGGATCAGATACGGGGCTGTTATGGCCCACTCGGATCCACCCGACGGGACGAGATAATTTAGGAGGCCTGAATACCAGTAGACAACCAGGAGGTACGTCCCTGGAGTGGAGATGGCCACGAAGGCCTTGGTGAAGACCGTTGCCAGGGCGGTGAACTTGAAAAGCCCGAATATCCCCGCGTAGAAGGGGAACTGGATTATTATGCCCCATACGGCCTTGCCAGCATCTTCTGTAGCCTTGAGGAAGCTCCAAGGCCTCCAATGGAAGAGCACGCCGAGCATCAGGAAGAAGAGGTTTATGTTATTCAGGTTGATGGACTGGGCTACTCCCTTGCTTATGACTTCCCAGAGAAGCCAGAGGAGCCCTCCAACGGCCACGATCAAGTTGAATCCTGGCCACCAGTTCATCCACTGGGAAGGACTGAGTTTTCCCGTGGGCCTTTCGGGCGCTTCGTAAAGCTTGAGCTTCTCCATGAGCTCTGGATGGACCTTGAAGGTCCGCTCAGGTCTTGGGTGCATGAGGCCCATGAGGGCCGTTATGACGATCACGACGATTATAGCCAGGACAATGTTGAAGCCAGTGAATATGGTCTGTGTTGTGGGGATCGTGGCATCGAGTAGCTTTTGCTGGATGAGGAAGTTGTTGGGTGTGTTGACCAAAAGGGTTGCGGATCCTGAAAGCCCTGAATGCCATGTGCAACCCAGGCCCAAGTATGCAGCGGCAACAAGGAGCCTATAGTCCGTATTGGGATTTCTCCTCACGAGGAAAAGAGCGAACATTGCGCTGGCGATGAGGCTCAACCCCCAGTTTATCCAAGCAGTGATCATGGAAAAGAGGCTCATGGCCACTATCGCATGCCATGGCTTTTCTGGATTGCAAAGGCCCGAAAGCCCATCGAGAAGCCGCCTCACAGGAGGAGAGCATGCGAGAATGTATCCCGTCATCATTATGAGACACATCTGCATGGCAAATTCCAAAAGGGCCCAAAATCCCTTGCCCCATGCTATAACTGCCCCTTTGGGGGTCGTATCCCCCCAAATGAGGGCCATTATGAAGGTTATGATGCTCAAAACCCAAACGATGACGAGTGCATCCGGTATCCACCTCTCGGACCATCTCGTCAGGGCATCGCCCCACTCCTTGAGGAAATCGAAACTGGAGCGCTCGGATCTCTCTGCCATGGCCTTACCTCCTGAAGTTTTTCCGACTCCTGAATGTTCACCGAGAGGATCCCGCCATTACCCTCTGCCTTCCCTGGCTTTCCCCAAAAGGCCTAGCCCCAAACCTCTCCCACTTCCACCGTTCCTTCCAGTCCGGAAAAGTTGGGATATCACCCCCCTTCCAGCCCAAGGTGGCCTTACCGGAGGCAAAACTGCTCTTGGACCCGAATTTCTCTTTGGGCCTTCCATATCACGAGATACCCCTAGGGTCAAGACATCGAGCTTGCGCGAACATCCACCTGGCCAATCTATTGAGGGTTCCCAATAGCTGGGGTTTCAAACCGAAAGCGGCAGATGGCAGGTGCGCGTAAAAGAGCTCACAGCCTTGAGGTATCCCCATACCGCTCTCCTACCTAGCGGAGAAACAGGGCCTTGACCGAGTCCGTGAGTGGCACTAGGATTGTGAAAGGCTTTTCACTTTCCGACACCCACTGCCAGGCGAGAGATGAATAGCGAGGAGAGAAGGGAGCAGATCGCCCGCGCGGCCTTGAGGATCATAGGCGAGCAGGGTGTCAGGGGGCTCAGTCTCTCATCTGTTGCGAGAAGGGTTGGCCTCGTGCCTTCTGCCATCTACAGGCATTTTTCGAGTAAAGAGGAGCTCTTGGATCACATATTGGAATCCTTCAGGGAGAGCGTCTTGGCCAATGTAAAGCTCGTAAAGGGCCAGACAAGCGATCCCCTGGAGCAGATGCGAAGACTCCTCATGCGCCATGTGGAGCTCATCAGGGAAAATGAGGGCATTCCGCGAATTCTTTTCTCCGAGGACGTCCACAGGGAAAACTCCCTTCTCAAGGGGAAACTCCTAGGCGTTGTCAAGACCCTTTTGGAAGAGGTGGAGGGGATGCTAAGTGAGGGGAAAAAGATGGGATTGGTCCGCAAGGACCTGGATCTCCACACAGGCGCCCTTCTCTTTTTGGGAATATTTCAGCCCGGGGCGGTCCTGTGGCATTTGACTGGTGGAACCTTCGATGTCACCCGCCACGCAAAAAGGGCGTGGGAACTCTTTCTCAGGGCTGTGAAGGAAGACAAATGAAGACATTGGGCCAAAAGGAGAGAGGCGAGTGAAATCGTTTTCACAGGAACGGGCCTTCATGCCTAGGCCATTACTTGTGTTTCTTGCGCTTTTCGGAATAGCCTTAGGGGTTGCCATTGGCTACACGCAGTTGGCCGTGAAGCCCAATTCCAAGGTGTCTGTGATAAAGGTATCGGGCAATTTCGAGGTCACACAGGCAGAGGTGAGCTTCAAGATCCCCGGGAAGGTAGAGGCCAGGTTCGTGGATGAGGGCGACAGGGTGAGGGTGGGCCAGCCCATTGCCAAGTTGGAGGCCCGGGACATCTTGGAGGAAGTGGCCCTGAGAAGGGCCGAGGTGGAGGCAGCAAGGGCCCAGCTCATGGAGCTCGAGAGGGGCTTCAGGCCGGAAGAGGTGGCTCAGGCAGAGGCAGTTGTGGAGAGGGCGAGGGCTCATCTGGCGGAACTTTTGGCCGGCTCGAGACCGCAGGAGATAGAGGCCGCAGAGGCTAGTCTCAGACGAGCGAGGGCAGAGCTCGAGCGCTGGAGATCTGATCACGAAAGGCAGAGGCAGCTTTTCCAAAGGGGAGTCATATCCGCAAGGGAATACGAATCCGTTCTTGCAGCGTATCGTGTGGCAGAGGCCCAGGTCAGGGAGGCCGAGGAGAGGGTCAAACTGGTGAGGGAGGGACCGAGAAAGGAGCAGATCGCCCAAGCTAGGGCAGCTCTGAAAGAGGCCCAAGAGAGGCTAGCCATGCTCCGGGAAGGGCCGAGGAAAGAAACCATAGAAGCGGCCAGGGCGAGACTGGAAGGAGCGAAGGCCGCCCTTGCCGCCTCGGAGACTCGGCTGAGCTATACCACGGTGACATCGCCCCTGAACGGGATAGTGCTCTCCAAGAACGTGGAGCCCGGCGAATACGTGGCACCTGGAACCCCGGTTGTGACAATCGGGGACCTGGAGAATATATGGCTCAGAGCTTACATAGACGAGCCAGATCTGGGAAAGGTCAAGCTGGGGCAAAGGGTGAGGATAAGGACCGATACCTATCCCGAAAAGAGGTACGAGGGCCGCATAAGTTTCATCTCCTCCCAGGCAGAGTTCACCCCCAAGAACGTGCAGACAGAAAGGGAGAGGGTGAAGCTTGTATACAGGATAAAAGTGGACGTTCCAAATCCCACCATGGAGCTCAAACCGGGCATGCCCGCAGATGGCGAGATCGTCCTGAATGAAGAGGGGAACCCTTAGGGCAGTCGAGGCGGAGGATCTTGGAAAGAGATTCGGCGCCTTGGAGGCCCTCAAGGGATTCAATCTGGATGTGGGCCAGGGAGAAATATTTGGTCTTCTGGGCCCCGATGGGGCAGGAAAGACCACTGCCTTGAGACTCTTGGCCTCTGTGATGAAGCCAAGCTGTGGGGATGCGTGGATCATGGGGTACCATGTGGTGCGGCAAGCCTCCAAGGTAAGAGAGAACATAGGGTACATGGCCCAGAGGTTCGGCCTCTATCCGGACCTCACCGTGATGGAGAACATAAACTTCTACGCTGACCTCTACGGCGTCTCGGGAAAGGCGAGAAAGGAGAAAATAGAGGAGCTTTTGGACTTCAGTAACCTGAGTCCCTTCACCGGGAGGCTTGCAGGTCACCTCTCTGGGGGCATGAAACAGAAGTTGAGCCTAGTTTGCGCCCTCATCCACACCCCCAAAGTGCTCCTTTTGGATGAGCCCACAAGCGGAGTGGATCCAGTATCCCGAAGGGAATTCTGGAACATAATCTACGAACTGGCGAGAAAGGAAGTCACGGTCGTCCTCTCCACCTGTTACATGGACGAGGCGGAAAGATGTAACAGGATAGGCCTTCTCCACGAGGGCAAGCTTCTCGCAGTGGGGACCCCCAAAGAGCTCAAAGGGTCCCTAGGGGGGAGCGTGATAGAGATTCGTTCTTCCCAGGCGAGGAAGCTCTTTGCCGCGATAGGGAAGAAAATGGGAGAGGCTAGACTTGCCCTTTGGGGAGATCGGGTCAGGATCTGGAGCCAGAGGGACCCGAGGCTCGTCATGGATGAGGTAGCGAGTATCCTGATGGAGGCTCATCTGAGCTGGGACTACATGGATGAGGTCCCTCCCACATTGGAAGAGGCCTTCATCGGAAAGATTGGATCCCCATAAGAGGTCTTCACAGGAGATCCCCATGTCCCAGTGGGCAGTGGAAGTAGAGAACTTGGAGAAGAGATTCGGGGATTTCGTCGCTGTAGATGGGGTGAGTTTCCGAGTGAGAAAGGGGGAGGTCTTCGGTTTTCTCGGGCCCAATGGGGCGGGAAAATCAACAACCATAAGGATGCTCTGCGGCATCCTACCTCCCACAGGGGGCAGAGGGCAAGTAGCTGGCTTTGACATAAGGACAGAGGCCGAGAGGATCAAAGAACGCATAGGTTATATGAGCCAGCGCTTCTCCCTCTACGAGGACTTGACAGTCGAACAGAACATAGACTTCTTCAGCGGCATTTACAAGATCCCCAAGGCCAAAAAGAGGGACAGGAAGGACTGGGTGATCCAAATGGCAGGGCTCGAGCGACATCTCAAGGTACGAACATCCCTCCTTCCCGTCGGTCTCAAACAAAGGCTTTCCCTTGGATGTGCAGTGATGCACGAGCCCGACATAATCTTTCTCGATGAGCCCACAGCGGGAGTGGACCCCCTCAACAGAAAGCGCTTCTGGGATCTCATATACGATATGACAGAGAGGGGAGCCACGGTTTTTGTCACGACCCATTACATGGATGAGGCCGAGTATTGCGATAGGCTCGGTCTCATCCACGGGGGCAGATTGGTGGCATTGGGCTCACCCGGTGAGCTCAAAAGTCTTCCCGAGCAAGGTTCACTCGAGGTGAGGTGCGAGGATCCCAAGGGAGCCATGGAGAGGATCAGGAAAGAGGTCCCCGGGGTCTTGGAGGTGGCCCTGTTCGGTGATGCCCTTCGTCTGATGGTGGAAGACGAAGGGCTGGCAATGGAGGCCATAATGAGGCTCTTCGAGGGGAAGCATATGAAACTCAGAAAGATCGCTCCCTCTTTGGAGGACGTATTCATCTTCCTTACGGACCCATCGAGGAGCCGACCAGGAAAGAAGTGAAAGGAGGACCCGGGCTTCCATGAGGTCTCGGGAATCTTTGGAAGTGCGAGGGGAGAGGTCGTTGGAGAGATGAGCCCGAGGAGGCTTTGGGCGATCGCCAGAAAAGAGTTCATCCACATCCTCAGGGACCCGAGAAGCCTGGCCATGGCCATAGCCCTTCCCATGATGCAGCTGGTCCTTTTCGGCTATGCCCTCACCTTGGATGTGGACAGGGTGCCCCTTGTGGTTTGGGATCAGGATCTCACACCAGCAAGCAGGGAGCTAGTGAGCAGATTCCTCGGGTCGAGATACTTTTCCCTGGCCAAAGGTGCAGGATCTTATTGGGAAGTGGAGAGGGCACTGGATAAAGGGGAGGCCCTCGCAGCCCTCATAATCCCATCTGGATTCTCCAGGTGGGTAGAAAGCTTCCGAGAAGCTCAGGTGCAGTTCGTGGTGGACGGGTCTGACTCCAATACAGCCACCCTGGCCCTGGGATATGCCGATGTTGTCGTTTCCTCCTTTTCCAAGGAGCTCATGATCGCTTCTATGAGGAGGCTTTGGGGCCAGCCCATGAGGGAGCCACTGGTCTTGGAGTTCAGGGCTTGGTTCAATGAGGAGTTACAGTCCAAAAATTACATAGTTCCGGGCCTCGTAGCGGTGATAATGAATGTTATTGCGGCGCTCATCACCTCCCTCACAATAGCTAGGGAGTGGGAAAACGGTACCATGGAACAGCTTGTGTCCACCCCTCTCAGGACTTCCGAGATGGTTCTGGGAAAGCTTTTCCCCTACTTCGCGATCGGTCTTGTGGATGTGGCCATAGCAGTGGCCATGGGGAAATTGCTCTTCCATGTGCCTTTCAGGGGGAATCTCTTCTTGCTTTTCGCAGTCGCCAGTGTGTTCCTCGTGGGAGTTCTGTCCATAGGACTAGCTTTGAGCATCATAACCAGGAATCAGCTCCTTGCAAGCCAGGGAGCCATGGTAATAACCTACCTACCCGCTCTTCTGCTGTCGGGCTACATATTCGCTATTCAGAACATGCCCCAGGCCCTCCAGCTCATCTCGAGGGTCGTTCCCGCTCGATATTTCGTCAAGATCATAAGGGCCATCTATTTGAAGGGCCTGGGCTTGGAAGCACTGGCTGCGGAGGTAGCTCTGCTTTTGGGTTTCGCCTTCGCTGTCCTCATATTGGCCCATATAGTTTTCAGAAGGACAATGGCATGAAGAAGCCCCCTTTCCCAGCTCTACTCGAGCTCCAAAATCCCTTCCCGGGGCAAAGGATCGGGCGATCTCGCTTGTTAGGAGGGGGCGCCAGGGCCTATACTGTATCACGAAGTGATAGAGAGCCTAGACATGTGGGACGAGATAGATGAGAGGACACTCGAGAAGTACCGAAGGCTCCACAAAATAGTCGCGGATGCCGGCAAGGTGGTGGTTGCCCTCTCGGGTGGGGTGGACAGCAGTTTTCTCCTCAAGGTGTGCAAGGAGGTCTTGGGGGATGGGGTGATCGCTGTCACTGGCTTTTCGGAGAGCTTTCCCGAGAGGGAGGTCTTACAGGCCAAGGAGATCGCGCAGATAGTTGGCTGCAAACACATCGTCATCGAGACCTCTGAGCTGGATGTCCCTGGTTTCTCAGAAAACCCCCCAAACAGGTGCTACCTCTGCAAGAGGGAACTATTTGGAAAGATAAGGCAGCTTGCCAGGGAACAGGGCATAGAGGTCATCTTCGACGGATCCAATGCCGATGACACCGGGGACTTCAGGCCGGGAAGAAAGGCCCTGAGAGAACTTGGGGTGAGAAGCCCACTGGTGGAGGCAGGTCTCTCCAAGGAGGAGATAAGGGCGCTTTCCAGGGCCCTGGGACTTCCCAACTGGGAAAGACCCCCTTTTGCCTGCCTGGCAAGCAGGTTCCCTTACAGGACGAGAATCACGAAAAGGGGGCTCGAGAGGGTCAGAAAGGCCGAGGACTTCCTCTTTCAGCTAGGCTTCAGGCTCTTCAGGGTGAGGGACCATGGGGATTTGGCCAGGGTAGAGCTCGGCAAAAAGGAATTCCAGGAACTCTGGGAGAAGGCACTTTTCTCCCAAGTGGTGGAGGGGCTCAAGTCCGCCGGATACGGGTTCGTGACCCTAGACCTAGAGGGATACAGGCCTGGTAGCATGAACCGGACCCTCACCCAGGAGGAGATGCGAGAGGCCCTCGGTCATCCCATGGATTCCCAATAGGACAAGGGAGCATGTGGGAGAGGGTTTGGCACATGCTCAAGAAGGAGTTCATTCAAGTCCTCCAGGACAGGAGGACAAGGGGGGTGATCTTCGGCACTCCCTTGATCCAGCTAATAGTTTTCGGCTACGCAGTGACAACCGATGTGAGGAACGTGACCCTGGGAGTCCAGGACAGGGACATGACCGTCATGAGCCGAGAGGTTGTGGACAGATTCGTGCGATCGGGATACTTCACCCTTCAAAATCACATCCGGGATGATGGCGAGGTGAGGAGACTTCTGGACAGTGGAGATGTTCAGGCTGTGTTGACCATTCCCGAAGGATTCCAGGGGGATATCCATTCGGGAAGGACAGCCAAGTTGCAGCTCGTAGTGGATGGGTCTGACTCCAACACAGCGAGCGTGGTCCTCCAGTATGCCCAGAGGATAGTGGGCGCCCTCTCGAGGGAGATGGTCTTGGAGCGAGTGACAAGGGCTAAGGGGGTTGTGAGGGTTCCGGGGCAAATAGAGCTCGAGAGCAGGGCCTGGTTCAACGAGAACTTGGAAAGCAGGAACTTCTTCGTTCCAGGAGTGATAGCCACCATAGTGACCATAGTGACCCTGATGCTCACGAGCATGGCTGTGGTGAGGGAGAAGGAAGTTGGCACCATGGAACAACTCATCGTGACCCCCATAACTCCATGGGAGTTCATCTTGGGAAAGACGCTTCCTTTCGCCCTCATCTCCATGGCAGATGTCATCCTGGTCACCACTGTTGGGGTCATCTGGTTCCAGGTGCCCGTGAGGGGCAGTATCCTGCTCCTTCTCGGCTGCACGGCCATATATCTCCTCACGGCCCTCGGAGTGGGACTCCTCATCTCCACCATAAGCAGGACCCAGCAACAGGCCATGATGACCACCTTCTTTTTCTTCATGCCAGCCATAATGCTCTCCGGTCTCATGTTCCCCATAGCGAACATGCCGGAGGTTGTCCAGTGGATCACCCATCTCAACCCCATGAGGTATTATCTCGTCGTGATAAGGGGGATCTTCCTCAAGGGCGTGGGGATCGATGTCCTTTGGCCCCAGATGGCAGCTCTTGGGGTTTTGGGAATCGCCACCTTCTGGATGGCTTCCAGGAGATTCCGCAAGACCCTTTCGTAAATGGGGTTTCCCTCAGAGCCACTTCAAGGGGGCTTCCCTGGTCACGAACCTCTTGGCTCCCACACCGGGGAAGTGAACCACTAGGCGCTCTCCACCAGCCTCCACCTTGACCACAGTTCCTGCCCCGAAGACCTCGTGTCTAACCCACCTTCCCACCATGGTATCCTTGTCAGGGCAGAACCCATCCTCGAAAGAGACTTGACCTGTGAGCTCCAGGCATTGAGACGGCAACTCGGAGATGAACCTCGATGGGGTCATGGGCTGGAGGACCCCCCAGATCCTCCTTTCCCCTGCAACACAGAGGTACAGCCTCCTTTTTGCCCTGGTCATCCCAACGTAGCAGAGCCTCCTCTCCTCCTCCAGTGAAGGCAGGTCCTTGAGGGAGGAGGAATGCGGGAGAAGGCCTTCCTCCATTCCCACTATGAAGACCACTTGAAATTCTAGTCCCTTGGCAGAATGGAGGGTCATCAGGCTCACCCTCCCGTGGTTGGGGTCGGCCATGTCCAGATCCGACATGAGGCTCACCTTTTCCAAGAACCCCTGAACCTCGCCTTTTCCCTCGGCGAGCTCGTGCTCCACCGCCATGTTGAGGAGGGCTTCCAGGTTCTCCTCCCTCTCCTGAGCCTTCTCTTCATCGCTTTTTCTGAGCTCATCGAGGTAGCCACTTCTCACCATCGCCTCCCTCAGTGCAGCGGCTATTCCCTGCTCCCTCAAGACCTCCCTCAATTGGTCCATGAACTGGATGAATCCTTGTACTCTCGCAGAGGATCCCCCCCTCTGTTCCCTCGTCCAGAGCCTCAATGCCTGGGAGAAAGGAATGGATTTCTCCCTCGCCATCTTCTCCACCATCTGGACGGTCTTTGCTCCAATCCCCCTTTTGGGAACGTTTATTATCCTCTTCCAGCTGAGCTCGTCAGCTTCGTTGGCAACGGCCCTCAAGTATGCGACCAGGTCCTTCACTTCCTTCCTCTCGTAGAAGCCGAGCCCCCCGTAGATGGCGAAGGGCACTTTCGAGGCCATCAATTCCTCTTCGAGCACCCTGGATTGGGCGTGGGTCCTGTAGAAGATCGCGATCTCCTCAGGGGGCACTTTTTGGCCCAAGAGGAGGTCGCGCACTTCCCTTGCCACAAACCGAGCCTCTTCCCTCTCGTCCTTGGCTAAGTAGACGGAAACCATTTCCCCAGGCTCGTTGGCAGTCCAGAGGTCCTTTCCTTTCCTCATGCGGTTTTTGCTTATGAGAGAGGAGCTAGCTCTGATTATGTTCCTCGTGGACCGATAGTTCTGTTCGAGCCTAACTATGCGAACCTCCGGAAAATCCCGGTCAAATCTGAGAATATTGCCCGGGTCTGCCCCTCTCCAGCTGTAGATGGACTGGTCGTCGTCTCCCACTACACAGATCTGCCTGTGCTCTTCGGCCAGGAGCTTCACCATTCGGTACTGGATCTGATTCGTGTCCTGAAATTCATCAACTAGCACATGACGCCACCGCCTGCGGTAGAGATCGAGGACCTCTCGGTGTTCCAAGAAGAGCTTTAGGACGAAAAAGAGGAGGTCGTCGAAGTCCATGGCCTGTGATCTCTTCAGCTTCTCTTGATAGAGGGCATAGAACCTGGCCACCCTGCCTTTGAGGTAATCTCCAGCCCATTGCGCCATGTACTCCTCTGGGTCAATGAAATTCTGCTTGGCATTGCTCACGTGGCGGAGAAGAAGGGAGGGGGGAAAACGGTTGGTATCCAGGTTGAGTTCCCTGCAACATTCCTTCGCCAGAGCGAGCTGATCCCCCTCATCCAAGATGGAGAAATTCAAGTCGAAGCCGAGGAGGTGGCCATGACCCCTCAGTATCCTGGCGCAGGTCGCATGGAATGTTCCCACCCAAAGCTCCCTGTGGGAATTGCCCAGAAGGGCCCATATCCTCTCCTTCATCTCCTTGGCTGCCTTGTTGGTGAAGGTCACAGCCAATATGTTGCGAGGTTCAGCATCGCCCGTTGCAATGAGATGGGCCACCCTGTGGGTTAGGACCCTCGTCTTGCCGCTTCCAGCTCCGGCTAGGACCATAAGGGGGGTCCCTCGATGCTCCACAGCCTCCCTCTGGGCTGGGTTCAAATGCTCGAGCAACTTGGAGACATCAATCCTCATCGAATCCCTCTCTCGAGACCATCAGATGGCTTCTCGCGCGAGTAAGAAGACGCCTACATCTCACTCCACGGTCACGCTTTTGGCGAGGTTTCGGGGCTGGTCCACATCCGTTCCCTTGAGCACTGCCACATGATAGGCGAGTAACTGCAAGGGGATTGTCAAGAGTATGGTTGTGAGGAAAGGGTTGTTTTCGGGCACAAGGAGAAGCTCCGTGACTTTTCCCTCGAGTTCTCGGGCCTCAGCCACTGAACTCACGACTATGACCGGCCCCTTTCTGGCCCTCACCTCCTCGATGTTCCCCAGCATCTTTTCGTAAGTCTTGTCTCTGCTCAGTAGGACGACAACAGGTAGAAACTCATCTATGAGGGCTATGGGGCCATGTTTCATCTCCCCTGCTGGGTACCCTTCCGCGTGCACGTAGGAGATCTCCTTGAGCTTGAGGGCCCCTTCCAGGGCCACTGGATAATTTATGCCACGGCCCAGATAGAGGAAGTCCGTTGCATTCATGAAGCGCCTGGCAACCTCCTCTATTCTGGGGGAGCTGTCGAGGACCTCCTCAGCAAGCCCAGGGAGCCTTATGAGGTCGTGGAAAAGCCTCTCAGCATCCCGCGGTCCGAGATGGCCCCTCAGGAGGCCGAGCTCTATGGCGAGAAGAAAGAGGACCACTATCTGTGTGGTGAATGCCTTTGTGGAGGCGACCCCTATCTCAGGACCTGCCTGGGTGTAGATCACACCATCGGACGCCCTCACCAAGGATGATCCCACGACATTGCAGATGGCCAATGTCCTCGCCCTTCTTGCCTTCCCCTCTTTCAATGCCACGAGGGTGTCAGCCGTCTCTCCCGACTGGCTTATGGCCAGAAGGAGGGTCCTCTCGTCTATCACAGGGTCCCTGAATCTGAACTCCGAGGCCAGGTCCACCTCCACGGGGACACGGGCCAATGTCTCGACCATGAACTTCCCTATGAGAGCCGCATGGTAGGAGGTCCCACAGGCTATCATCACAATGCGTTCTATGCGGGAGAGAACCTCTCTTGGAAGACAATGGGGGCCGAGGCTCACCTCACCTCTCTCCGGGAATATCCTTCCCCTGAAACTGTCCACTATGGCCCTTGGCTGTTCGAATATCTCCTTGAGCATGAAATGGCGGAACCCTCCCTTTTCCGCCATCACAGGGCTCCAGTCTATCCGGTGCACTTCCTTGTCCACAGGGGTTCCATCCAGCTTGCTCACCCTGACCTTGTCCTTTTCCACAACTGCCATCTCTCCATCATCCAGGAAGATCATGTCTCTCGTGTGATGGAGGATGGCGGGTATGTCCGAGGCCACGAAGTTCTCCCCCTCCCCCAAGCCCAAAACCAGCGGGCTCTCCTTCCTTGCCGCAATGAGCCTTCCCGGATCACCCCTCCACAGGATCACCAGGCCGTAAGAGCCCCTCAATCTCGCCAAGGAATTCCTCACTGCCTCCTCAAAGCCCGAACCCCTCTTGAGCTCACTCCTTATCAGGTGGCAGATGACCTCCGTGTCCGTCTCGGATTTGAAGACGCAACCCTGACTTTTCAATTCCTCTTTGAGGGAGAGGTAGTTCTCGATTATGCCATTGTGGACCACAACAACCCCGTCTGCCTCGTGGGGATGTGCATTTTCCTCGGTCGGGCTCCCATGGGTTGCCCAACGTGTGTGGCCTACTCCGACATTTCCAGGGATGGGCTCGGTGAGCTTTCTGACAAGTTCCCCTAGCTTTCCCACAGCCCTCTCTATTCTCAACTCTTGGCCGTCCGCAATCGCCAATCCACTCGAGTCGTATCCCCTGTACTCGAGCCTCTTCAGGCCCTCGAGGATGATCTCCTGGGCCTGACGATCCCCGATGTACCCTACGATCCCGCACATGCTCAGCTCTCTTCCCCTTTTCTCTTTCTCCCTTTTCCCGGAATGTTTACTTGTCTTGACCTGGCAATGGCCAAAGCACCTGGCGGAACATCCTCGGTTATGGTCGATCCCGCACCGACCACAGCGCCTTCCATCACCCTCACGGGTGCCACAAATTGGGTATCGCTCCCCACAAATACCCTGTCCTCTATTATGGTCTTGTGTTTCTCTCTTCCGTCATAGTTGCAGGTTATTGTGCCAGCTCCGATATTGACCTCTTCCCCTATTTCCGCATCCCCCAGGTAACTGAGATGAGGGGCCTTGCTCTTTCTACCCAATTTGGTGTTCTTCATCTCCACAAAGTTGCCCACTCGAGCACCAGCTCCAACTCGACTGCCAGGTCTCAGGTGACAGAAGGGACCAACTGTTGCCCCTTGCTCTATGTGGGCCTCGGTTATGACACTGTATGGCCTAATCACCACTCCATCCTCTATTATGGAGTCTCGGATCACGCACCCCATGCCAATTTGGCATTCTGTGCCGATCTCCGTCCTCCCCTGGATGGTCACCCTCGGCTCTATCACGGTATCTCGCCCTATAGTCACATCCACCCCTAGGATCACACTCGCAGGATCCACCAGGCTCACCCCTTCCCTCATCCACTTCAACCTCAGCCTGTGCTGCATCACGGCCTCTGCCCTGGCGAGCTCCACCCTGTCATTCACCCCCAGGATCTCTTCGGGGAAGCTACATTGATAAGCCGATACCCCTTTTGGAGAGAGGATCTCCACCGCGTCCGTGAGATAGTATTCTCCTTGGGAGTTGGCACAGCTAAGATGCTCGAGTGCCTGGAAAAGATCCCCCGGTCTGGCGCAGTATGCACCCGAGTTGACCTCCCTCACAGACCTTTCCCCAGGCGAGGCATCGCCCTCCTCCACTATCTTGAGAACCCTCCCTTCCTCTGTCCTCAACACACGGCCATAGCCTGTTGGGTCCTCGACTGTGCCAACGAGCACTGTCATAGCACAGCCGAGCTCTTTGTGGTGAGCTACGAGGCCAGAGATGGTCTCGGGAAGAATGAGGGGCATGTCCCCGCAGAGGATGAGGAGGTCACCCTCATGATCCTCGATGGCTTTTCGAGCTTGCATTACAGCGTGGCCAGTCCCTAACTGGGGGTCTTGGACGACGAGATAAAGTTCTTCCCCCTTGAGGGCTTCACGCACAGCCTCCGCCCCATGGCCTACAACCACCACTATAGGGCTTGCTCCCACGCTCTTTGCCAGCCCGAGGACGTGATGGATCATGGGGCGGCCGGCAACGGGATGGAGGACCTTGGGAATCCTCGATTTCATCCTCTTGCCTTGGCCCGCAGCCAGGATGACGGCCGCAAGTTCGCTCGTTTTCACTCCCACCGGAGTCCTCCCTCGGTCGAGGAACTTCTTGATCAGGGGCTTCCAAGAGACCACGGCCTTGAGGATATACCCCCAATGCCAGGGGGTCAAGTTCCGTAGTTACCTTTCATGCGGAACTCTCGAGGGTCCAGGCCTAATTTTTTTAGCTTGTGTTGGAGTGTGGATCTCGGTATTCCAAGAACCTTGGCTGCGCCGTCAGCACCTCCCAGTCTTCCCCCGCACCGCCTCATCACTTGGGAGATGTAATCCTTTTCCACCTCAGCCAGAGTCCTGGAGTCGAACCTCAACTCAGGGGCGAAGGTCCTCAGGGCACCATCCACATCCCTCTCCCCTATCAGATCCCCCGGCCTCAAGATCACCAATCTTTTCACCAGATTCTTAAGCTCCCGAACGTTGCCCGGCCACTCGTAATGGCACAGAAGTCTCAGAGCCTCCGGGGTCAACTTGGGAGCTGGCCTGTTGGCCTCCCTGGCCTGGAGCTCTGTGAGTTTCTCCACGAGGATGGGAATATCCTCTGGCCTTTCCCTCAGGGGCGGGATATGAATGTGGACCGTGTTGAGTCTGTAATATAAGTCCCTTCGAAACCTTCCCTCCCTTATGGCCTTCTGCAAATCCTGATTTGTCGCGGATATCACCCTGAAATCTACCTTTATTGGCCGGCTCTCTCCAACCCTCTCGAAGGTCCCATCCTGGAGAACGTGGAGAAGCTTTGCCTGCAAGGAGTGGGGCAGGTCCCCGACTTCGTCGAAGAAGACCGTTCCGCCCTGGGCCATTTCCAGACGGCCTACCCTCAAAGTGTCTGCGCCGGTGAAAGCCCCCTTTGCGTGTCCAAAAAGCTCGCTCTCGAACAAGGTGGATGCCAGGGCTGGACAATTGACCTTCACGAAAAGCTCGTTGCGACGGCTGCTCAGTCTGTGGATTGTCCTCGCTATGTAATCCTTGCCCGTTCCCGTCTCCCCAGTTATGAGAACAGAGGCATCCGTATCAGCCACGAGCCGAACCTGCTCCATTATCTCCCTTATGGCCCTGGAGGCATAGAAGAAGCTGTCCTCCCGATAACGATCCTCGGCACTGGCCATCAGGTATCTTTTTTGACCCTCGAGGATCTCGTTTAGTTTCTTGAGCTCCTCGTAGGAGAGCATGTTGTCCACTGCTATGGCCACCTGTTTGGATACCTCTTCGAGAACTTCCTTGAGCTCAGGGAGCTCTGGGGGCGCTTTCCTGTACGAGAAGTGAATGCTTCCCAAAATCCTCTTGCGCACTATTAGGGGAAAGGCCATGGTAGTCCTGAGCCCCGACTCGAGCATTGAGACCACAGAGGACAGGTGCCGATACTTGGTCAAATCCTCCATGACTACGGGCTTTCCCGTCTCTATGACTAGCTTGGCCACTGCTCCCATGGCCAGAGGACGACTTTCCAGGCAGGATATGCCCTCTGGATTGACCCCATCGGCTGCAGCAAAATAGCTGAGAGACTGATTTTTTGGATCGTAGATGTTTATGCTCAAGCGGTCATACTGGAAGTGCTTCCTCAGTTCTCTGGCCAGGGCCCTAAAAAGGGAGTCCCGCCTCGTCTGAGTGACTATGGCATTGTTTATCTTGAGAAGGATCTGGTAGCGGGTGGCTGGATCCCATTTTCTAACTTGCACCATCTGTTGGCCTCCCAAAAAAGATTCTAAGGCCTCAACACAAGGTAACACAAGCCCGCATTTGGGCGATAGTGCCCAAATATCGGCAAATAGTTCCCCTGTGTCCCAATGAAGGTTCCCCAATCCTCCAATCATTTCAGCCAATCTCGGCCTCAGGGGAAAATAGGCACGAAAATCGCATAATGAACCTCCTGACGATGGAAGCGAGACGGGTTCGAGCCCCGAGAAGGGCTCACCCCTTTCCGCCAAGGTGAAAAAAGTGAGTTACAGGTTGGACCCCCTGGCCGGGAAAATGGTTTCTAGAACAAAGCCCAAACATCCTGAGGAGTGGGGGAGGACCCCTGACAAGACATGGAGAAACCGGCCCGAAGGACAACCCTGGGGAGCAATCCGTGGCACCTAGGCTCTAGTGCTTTCACCGCACCATCTTCTGATTGATGGAGTGTTGCGAGGGCAAAAGATGAACGGAGATGAAGTGATGGAGACTCCTGGCGCGCCCCGAGAAGGAGAGAGGGCTCCGCCCAGAATAGACCCCGCCTTGTCCACAAAAAACGAGCTCTTGGGCTTTTCGCGGATTTGTGGCAAGCTATGGACTGTGGTTTCGGGCACAGAATAAAAGGCCTTTCCGTGGGAGGTATGAAAATGGTCGATTTTCTCGTTCACGAAAAATCGGACAATGTGGGTGTGGCAACTGTGGACATAGAGGCTGGAAAAGTCGCTAAGGGTCTTTACATGGACACGCAAGAATCCATAGAGGTGAAGGCCCTCCAGGCCATCCCATTGGGTCACAAGATAGCCCTTGCGGACCTTCAAGTCGGGGACACCGTGATCAAATATGGTCACGACATAGGAAGGGTGGTTGCGCCCATAAAGAAGGGCGAGCATGTTCACATTCACAATCTCAAGACAAAGAGGTGGTGAGATGAAAGCGCCTAAGATCTGGGGATACAGGAGAGAGAACGGGAAGGTGGGGGTCAGGAATCATGTTGTGATCCTCCCCTTGGATGACCTTTCAAATGCCGCGTCCGAGGCAGTGGCTAGCATTGTGAAAGGCACGCTGGCAATACCTCACGCCTATGGGAGGCTTCAATTCGGGGAGGACCTGGAGCTTTTCTTCAGGACCATGATAGGAACTGGCTCGAATCCAAATGTGGCGGCTGTCGTGGTCATTGGGATTGAACCTGAATGGACAGAGAAGCTGGTTGAAGGAATCGCTGCCACTGGAAAGCCCGTCAAGGGCTTTTCCATAGAGCGCAATGGCGATCTCAAGACCATAATGGAGGCATCGAGGCAGGCCAAGGAATACCTTCAGTGGGCATCGGAGCTCAAGAGAACCGAGTGCACTCTAGACGAGCTCTATGTATCCATCAAGTGCGGAGAGTCCGACACAACCTCCGGCTTGGCCTCCAATCCCACGGTGGGCAATGCGGTTGACAAGCTGGTGGAGATGGGCGCAACTGTGAGCTTCGGTGAGACCTCGGAGATAACAGGGGCAGAACTGGTCTGCAAGCAGAGGGCCGCCACTCCTGAGGTGGGAGAGGAGTTTTACAGGGTATGGCAGGCCTACAACGAGATAATACTGAAGCACAAGACCGATGACCTCTCGGGCTCCCAGCCTACCAAGGGCAACATAAGGGGGGGTCTCACGACTATAGAGGAGAAGGCCTTCGGTAATCTTCAGAAGATCGGAAAGAAGTCGCGATACGTCGGTGTGCTCAAGCCTGCAGAGGCTCCCAGGGGAAAGGGATTGTGGTTCATGGACACCTCCTCTGCGGCAGCGGAGGCTGTGACCCTCTGGGCAGCATCAGGGGCTGTGGTACATCTCTTCCCCACAGGGCAGGGTAACATTGTGGGGAATCCCATTGTTCCGGTCATAAAAATCTCCGCGAACCCTATAACTTGTTCTACCATGAGCGAGCACATAGACCTGGATGTATCGGCCATATTGAGGGGAGAGCTGACCTTGGACCAAGCGGGAGACATGCTCCTCGATCTGATAGTCCGGACGGCCAATGGTCGTCTCACGGCGGCAGAGACCCTGGGCCACAGGGAGTTTGTACTGACTAAATTGTATGTCAGCGCTTGAGATAGGAATGGGGTTCCCGGGGGAGTTGACCCTCCCCTATGGGGAGTTGCGAGGAATTGATCCGAGGAAGAGACGCCTGTCTCCAAACCCATCTAAGGAGGTGGCCATGAAAGGGAGAATGTTTACCGCATTGGTGACGGGATTTGTGTGGGCAGTGGTTGGAACATTCTCCAGCGCTTGGGCCAAGGAGGATTACCCCAAGAAGCCCATAACCTATCTTGTGTGTTTCGATCCCGGGGGTCAATCCGACAGGGAGGCCAGAAGACAACAACCCCTCTTGGAGAAGATTCTCGGCCAGAAGATAGTGATCGATTACAAGGTGGGAGGGGGAGGAGCTCTCGGGTGGACCGAACTCGTGAGGGCCAAGCCGGATGGATATCTCATGGCCGGCATCAACATCCCCCACATAATCCTCCAGCCCATGCAGCAACAGACAGGCTACAAGACAGAACAGATAGTCCCCGTATGCCTCTTCCAGAGAACCCCCCTGGGTTTGGCTGTCCTCAAGACCTCCCCTTACAAGACACTGAAGGAGTTTCTGGAAGCAGCCAAATCAAAGCCGGGCGAGATAACCATCGGGGGTTCCGGTACTTTTTCGGGCCATCACATGGCGACCCTGAGACTTCAGAAGCTCACAGGAGCCAAGTTCAACTACGTGCCTTTTACAGGAGCTGCCCCCCAAATAACCGCTTTTCTGGGAGGCCATGTCATGGCCATCTTCGGGAACTCCGATGACTTGGTAAAGTACTCGGACAGTATCCGCGTGCTTGCCTTTGCAGACGAGAAGAGATTCCCTGCCTTCCCCGACACTCCCACCTTCAAGGAAGAGGGAATAGACATGATCATGGCAATAGAGAGGGGAATCGGTCTGCCCCCTGGAACCTCGGAGCCCATCATCAAGAAGCTCGAAGCAGCGTTTCTGGAAGTAGCCAAGAATCCAGAGATCCAGGAGCAGATGAAGAAAGAAGGTTTTGTGCCCCTTGCCATGGGCCACAAGGAGAGCAAGCAATTCATAGAGGAAATGACCAGAATTTACTCCGAGCTTGCCCAAGAGATAAAGAGGTGAGGCGAGATGAAGACCCAGAGGTCAGCAGATTTTGTGGCGGGAAGCCTCTTTGCCCTGCTGGGGCTCACGGTGGTTTTGGCATCGAGGGGTATTCCTGAGGGCGCGGGCGGATATCTCCATCCCAGGACTTTCCCCTTCCTCTTGGGGTTGGCTCTCGCCCTCTCGGGAGTCCTCGTTTCCATAAGGGCAAGGTTCATGAGGACCCGCTCCGAGGGGAGGATAGACTGGCCAGATGGAGCTGGATGGAAGAACTGGCTTCTGGCATTGGTTCTCATGGGCGGTTATGTGGCCCTGTGCGGACCTCTGGGTTTTCTAATTTCCACGTTTGCCTTTGTTTTGATCTTCATAAAGCTCTTTGGCAGCTATCCGTTGAGGGTGGGAGTGATCTGTGCGCTGGGCACAAGCCTTTTTGTCTATGGGATGTTTGTAAAATTGCTGGATCTCACTCTTCCCCTTGGACCCCTTGCACTCCTTTGGGAATGAGTCTTAAGGGAGCGGAGGCGAAATGGTCGAGCTGTCCTCACTTCTTCAAGGCTTCGAACGAGCCATAACACCCACCAATCTCCTGTTTGCGCTTCTCGGCTCCATTGCTGGAACGGTTGTGGGAGTTTTACCAGGGCTAGGACCCACGGCAGCAATAGCGATGTTACTCCCTCTCACCACTCTATTGGATCCAGCTCCTGCTCTCATAATGATGGCTGCTATATATTACGGGGCAATGTATGGTGGCTCCACAACCTCGATTCTCGTGAACATACCTGGTGAAGCCTCATCCGTGCCCACAGCTTTGGAGGGCTACCAACTTACCCTTCAGGGGAGGGCCGGCCCAGCACTTGGCATATCAGCTATCTCCTCATTTGTGGCTGGAACAATCGGTGTGATTGGGCTCACCTTTTTCGCCCCCATGCTTTCCCGGGTGGCCCTGGCTTTCGGGCCCCCGGAATACTTCGCCCTCACTGTGGTGGGAATCACCTTGGTCATGAGCCTCTCGGGAAAATCCCTCCTCAAGGGGATCGTTTCGGCCGTATTGGGCCTCCTCACAGCAATAGTGGGGATGGACCCTCTGACAGGGGTCACGAGACTCACCTTCGGATCCATGGAGCTTGTGGGAGGGATAGAGTTTGTCCCTGTCATAATGGGGCTTTTTGCCATAAGTGAGATCCTCGTCAACGTGGAAAAGGAGGCCAAATGCATTCTCCAAGCCAAGAAGATAGAGTGGCTTCCCACTTGGCAGGACATAAAGGAAAGCACAGGGGCCATCTTGAGATCCGGAATCATAGGGTTTCTCGCGGGGCTCATCCCTGGTTGTAGTCCAGCAGTCACCTCTTTTTTGGTGTACGACCTGGAGAGGAGATTCTCGAAGCACCCTGAACGATTTGGAAAAGGGGCAATAGATGCGGTTGCAGCGGTTGAGGGAAGCAACAACGCCACTGCCCAGGGAGGGTTTGTCCCCCTTTTCTCATTTGGCATTCCTTCGGGCCCGGCCTTGGCTGTGCTCCTGGGTGGCTTCATGATGTACGGGCTTCAGCCAGGCCCCAGACTCATGCAAGAGCAGCCTCATCTGGTCTGGACCATAATAGCTAGCATGTATGTGGGAAATTTCATGCTGCTGATTCTGAATCTGCCCCTTGTGGGCCTGTGGGCGAGGATGGCTTTGGTTCCCTTCCCCATCCTCGGCCCCATGATAGTGGTGTTCACGTTGATAGGAGCATATAGCCTGAGGCATTCCTTTTTCGACCTCTGGGTCACGCTCATCTTTGGCATCGTAGGATATTTCATGAGGAAACTGGGATTCCCCGTTGCTCCAATGGTCCTGGCTGCAGTCCTGGCCAGGCTCATGGAGACCTCCCTGGTTCAGTCTCTCACCCTCTCCCAGGGCTCGCCCCTGATATTCTTGACAAGACCCATATCCCTCGCTTTCGTGATCCTGGCAGCTCTTTCCGTTGTAAGTGGGATGTGGGTGAGAGAGAAAGCAAAGGCCGGTAAAGTGGAGCTAGAGGAAAGCGAGGCTTGAGACCCCTCGATACATCTCGACCATAGAGCCCCGGACATCCTCTACAAGGTTCCCGTTTAGCCCCGAATTATGTCTAGAACAGAGGGTGGTGAGCTTTTGGGTGAGGGCCGGCTTCCCAGAGCATAGGATGAGATAGCCCGACCCGCCCCCCCATCGCGGACGATGCCCTGTGGGCATGATCTTGCGTCTCACAGGTCGACTCCAAAAAATTTCAAGGCATTTTCTGTCGTTATTTTGGCCACTTCCTGCCAAGCCATCCCCTTTATCCTCGCCACCTCTTTGCATGCAACGAGGAGGTTTGCTGGCTCGTTTCTCTCGCCAGCAACTGGAGCAAGGGCCGGAGCGTCCGACTCCAGGAGGATTCTTTCCATGGGAAGGGCTTTGACCAGTTTCTGTTTTTGGGGAGATCTCACAACCGAGGGTGGGATAGAGAAGAAATAGCCAGCCTCCACTGCGGAAAGAGCAACCGAGGCTTTCCCATCGAAGGCATGGAGCAAAACCCTCTTCGCCCCCATCTCCTTGAGGAGGGAAATGGTCTGGCGGCCTGCGGAGCGGGAGTGTACGTTGAGGGGAAGGCCCAGCTCTTGTGCTAGCTCCACCTGACTTTTCAGAGCCCTTTTCTGGAGCTCCCTTTCTTCCTCTTCCTTGGCTATCCAGTAGTCCAACCCGACCTCGCCAATGGAGACGAGCTCGTCTCTGTGCTGCCGAATCAGTTGGAGGGTTTCTTCCAACTCCCCTCGGGACGCTAGCTCGGGATGGAGACCGATCGATGGTTTCACCATGGGCTCCTCTTTTGAGAGAAGGAGTATGGACTCTGCCTCTCGAGGAGACTCAGTGACCGCCACTATGGCTACAATACCGACCCTCTTTGCCCTCTCGATGACATCTTCGAGTTCCTGCCCGAAATTTTCCCTGTTCAGGTGGGCATGAGCATCGAACATGGGTACGTTTTCTTCCAAAGGCTCCTCGAGACCGTCCATCGCAGCCCCATCCTCACTCCCTCTTGAATGTGCCTGATTTGCCGCCAGATTTGAACTCGAGCCTTATATCCGATAGGATCATAGCCCTGTCCATAGATTTGCACATGTCATAGACTGTCAAGGCAGCGACGCTCACGGCAGTTAGAGCCTCCATTTCGAATCCTGTTCTATCGAATCCCTCAACCTGGACCGTTATTTTGACACCTGGGAGCTCCTCATCGGGCTCGACACTGGCCTCCACCTTGGTCAAAGCCACAGGGTGGCAGAGGGGAATGAGCTCCCATGTTCTCTTGGCAGCCTGGATTGCTGCAAGCTGCGCAACCTGAAGCACATCGCCTTTCGCTGTCCTTCTTTCAATAATGGCAGCCAAGGTCTCCTTGGTCATCCTCACTAGGCCAGATGCCACAGCCACTCTCTTTGTGGGCTCTTTGGATCCAACATCCACCATCCGCGGCCTTCCGCTGGGATCCAGGTGAGTAATCCCGTCCTTCACTCTGAGACTCCTTTCTGGGGAATATTCGACGTGGAAGTCTAAGGGCTGATTCTTTCCTCTGTCAAGGAGACCAAGAAAATGAGTCTCGAAAAAAGAAAACGCAGGGACGATTGACGGAGGCGCCAAGGTACGGGTTGAGGCTGAGAAAAAACCTACCGGCAACCTTCGGGGAGGGATGCTTCCAGGAGTTCGGAGCCAATGGCCTCACGCACGGAAGGGCGTTCGTTTGTTACCTAATGGAGCTTGCAAGGGGGCATAAGCGCATTGCCATCACCGCGGACTGGCGGGGCCCGTGTCCTTCCAAAAAAAACGGCAAGTCGGACAGCCGCCGCGCAAATCGACTTGCTCGGCCCCTGGCTTCCCATGGGGAGGGGCGGGCTCAGCACGCCCGCAAGGAAAACATGCGCCTGATATGCGCATCTATCGATTGGACCACAGGCCACCCGTCCACCCGTTTCGAACAATGAGATGCCTCGGGGTGAGCAAGGCCTTGCAACGCGGACGCACAGAGTGCGTCCCTCCGAGAAAATCACTCTTCCCGTCATTTCCGAGCCCTAGCTCGCTGCGCAAGCCGCGCTGGGTTTGGCCCCGGGGAGGGGCGGGCTCCGCACGCCCGCAGGGATGGCTTGGGCCTAACCGATACATGTCCCCACTAGGCCCCCGGGTCATCTTTGAGGCGTGTGGTGGAAATGAGATGCCCGGGCTTGCATTCGGCCTTGCAACGCGGACGCGCAGAGCGCGTCCCTCCGAGAAAACCGCCTCTCGCGCCGTCTCCGGGCCTTCCTCGGTAAGGCCATCGGTGCTGGGCTTGCCCCCCGCGGAGGGGCGGGCTCTGCACGCCCGCAAGGAATGGTGGCGCTTGATCGAGGCATGTGCTCTCTTGGCCACCGGCTCCTCGTCAACCCACCCGCGGGAATGAAATCCCTTGGCATCCGCACGGCCTTACGACGCGGGCGCGGAGACCGCGCCCCTCCGAGAAAACGGCCCTCCGCCTATCCCCGGGCCCTTCTCCGCTAGGCCATCTCACCTGGGAGCCTCCACCCTTGGAGGGGCGGGCTCCGCACGCCCGTGGAGGAGGCATAACGCCAAACCCAAATGTTGCCTCGTTTCGGCCACCAGCTTGTCGCAAAACCACCGGTGGCAACGCAATGCCTTCCCATTCGTCCGGCCGTACCAAACGGACGCGCAGAGCGCGTCCCTCCGAGAAAACGGCCCTCCGCCTATCCCCGGGCCCTTCTCCGCTAGGCCATCTCACCTGGGAGCCTCCACCCTTGGAGGGGCGGGCTCCGCACGCCCGCAAAAATGGCCTGGGTACAACCGAGGCATGTCCCCGCAAGGCAACCGGCCGTTCGCCAACTCGTCCGCGATGATGACGCGCCTCGGCTTGCGCACGGCATCGCAATCCGGACGCGCAGACCGCGTGCCTCCGAGAAAATCGGCCTTCGCGTCATGTTGGGGCTTGGCTCGCGAGGCCTCTCTGTTTTGGCTTGGCCCTGCCCAGGGGTGGGCCGAGGGGCACTTTGGGCTCCCCATGGAATAGCTCCATGCGGAGCATTGACTAGGAACCGGTCTTTTCCTTATCGTTTGCCGGTAAGGTTTCGCGATGGGAGGATGGATTCATGGTCGAGGTTGTCTTATTGGATTTGGGTAATGTTCTTGTCCATTTCTCCCACCTTCCCATAGCTCAGGCTTTCTCTAGATGCGCATCCGTGGAGAGGTACCGGGACCCACAGGAGGTCATCCACTACCTTTTCAAAGGGCCAGAACCAGCTGAGGATCCATTCGATGAGGGCAGGATCTCGCCGCACGAATTCTACAGAAGGGTCTCCCTCGAGATGGGCCTCAAGATCTCGTTCGGTGAGTTCTCCCTCATCTGGAACTCCATCTTCACGGAAAGGCCTGGGGCATCGGAACTCGTAGCCTCCCTCAAGGGCAGGGTCGGGCTCCACCTCCTTTCCAACACGAATGTACTCCACTTCGAGCACTGTCTCAGGCAGTTTCCCTGGCTCCATCTTTTCGATTCCTGGTTTCTGTCCTACGAGCTGGGGAGGAAGAAACCCCACCCTGAAGTATATCGAAAGGTCGTGGAAACTCTCGGCTGTTCTCCCGAGAGAATAGTCTACTTTGACGACATAGAGGAAAACCTGAGGCCCGCATCTTCATTGGGGATGAAGACGGTCTGGGTGGATCCAGGGAGATCCCTCGAGGAGTTGATGGAGCCATGGATGGCAAGGATCCTCTCCTGAGGGCAAGGGAAATTGGCCTTGTGGCCGCCCTCCTGAGGGAGTGCAGGGGGATCCTTTCTTGGTCTGGATGGAAGGAGCTGAAATCCGGAAGGGAAGGGCGTGTATTCAAACTGCGCCATGGGGAAAAGAGAATAACCCTTCTTGTGGCCGGAATGGGGGCGAAGAGGGCCAAATCCTCCGCAAAATTCCTCGTCGAGGAGTTCTGTCCGGAAGTCTTGGTCTGCGTCGGATTCTGTGGGGCCCTGGACCCCTCTCTGAGGGTAGGAGAGGTGGTGGAGGCGAGAGAACTTTTCATTTGGCGAGGGCCAGGGAGGCTCGACCCGGGGCCCAGGATTGTCGGCCCTGCCCTCCACCGCCCCCTCAAGGCAGCGACCATGGTCTCCTGCCTGGAATTCGTGGCCAAAAGGAAAGTTTCAGAGGATCTCCAGGTAAGCTCTTTCCCTGGGACAGTGGATCTGGAAAGTTCCTTCGTGGCAGAGGTGGCCTATAGAGAGGGGAAGGGCTTTTTCGCTATAAAGGCTGTGAGCGACGAAGCGGAGCTAGATCCATCGACAAGAGTGAACCATTGGGTGGACTCCGAGTTGCGTATCCGGCCTTCTAGGGTGCTTTTGAGCCTTCTCAAGAGGCCTTCTTGGCTTGCGGATGCATGGAGGCTTTTTCTTCGCTCCAAAATTGCATCCGTGAACTTGGGAGAGAGTTTGAGAGATTTGCTTTTTCCGGGCTGAGAGATCCGCAGGAATCCTCACCCGTGTCTTCGATGCCGGATCTTATAGACGGTCCAAAACAGGGCCAAAAAAAAGAAGGTCCCGGCGATGAAAGTGCTCGCAATGGCCAAGGTGAATTCTCCTATCCAGTAAGTCACAGCGAGGTTGAAGGCAATTATTCCCAGATAAAGCGCAGGCCCCCAGAGGCTCCAGATGGGGATCCCGTTCCACCACGGGCCAGTGGTCCTTTTCCCCCATTTGCCCACAAGAGACTGAAAAATCTTGGTCATAATGATGGCCACAAAGAGCCATCCCACGAAGTTGCTCATGGGAACGCCGAAGTAGGCTCCCTCTTCCCTATACCCATAGATCTTTCCCAGGAACCACTTCTCCCCTCTCAGGGCCACAGGATCCACAACCACATCCAGGAGGACCATGAGGAGACTCGCCAGTATCCAGACACTCTTTTCTCCATGAGCCCTCTTTTCCCAGTTGGATCGTCCCACAGGGGTCATGAGAAAAAGGGCTGTGGAATAACTACAGGCAGCGATGAACACATAGGAGATCGAGTCCATGAACGGCACGCCCATGATCCACAGCTCCTTGTCCCTGGTGGCCTCTATGTAATAGTAATCCCCGTACGGGAAGCCCCAATTTATGGAACAGAGCTCGGACAAGAAGGCGACCAAGTATCCCAAAGGCAAGAAGACAAAGGTGGGCTTACTGCCGAACTGCCCGGAGGCCCCCAGGAGATAGATGGCCAGGAAAACGAAAACATATGGCCTGAGGGTCAGGGTTCCCAGGAGAATTTCCATTTATCTCAGGTCAAGTTCCACAGGATCATTCGCCAGAGATCGCGGGGGTTTTTCCCCAGCTCCCTCACCACCGTTGGCTCAAAACCGCAGTGCATCATGCAGTTGGCGCAGCGAGGGTCTTCCCCTCTTACGAATCTTTCCCATGGGGTCTTATCCATCAGTTCCTTGAAGGTCTGATAGTGCCCGTCCGTTATGAGATAGCAGGGGGATTTCCATCCAGCTGGATTCCTCGTGGGGTTGCCCCAAGGGGTGCATCGAAGACGCCTCTTGCCCATGAGGAACTCCAAGTAGAGAGGGGTGCTTATGACCTTGTATTTGCGCGAAATGGCCTCTATCTCCCTGAATTTCTCAACGATCTCTCCCCTGGTCAAGAAGATCCCCTCCTCTACAGCCTCGTAATTGTAAGCTGGGGCCACGAGGAACCCATCTACTCCTTCCTTGGTCAAGAGGTGAAATAGAAAATCCAGTTTCCCCGGTTCTGTGTCTCGATAAATCGTTGTGTTGGTCGTGACCCTGAACCCCTTCCCTTTCGCCTTCCTTATCCCATCCAGGGCCCTATCGAAGGTGCCAGGAGTCCCTATTATGGAATCGTGCACTTCCCTGGGCCCGTCCAGGTGTACGTTGAAGGTGAAACGGCCGGATGGTCTGAACATCTCCAGGGATTCTCCCAGCAGCACCCCGTTGGTGCACAGATAGACATGTCTCTTTCTCCGTAGGAGCTCCTTCACCAGAGGCCCTACTTGGGAATAGAGGAGGGGTTCCCCGCCCGTCACCGTGACAACTGGAGCAGGACACTCTTGGACCGCCTCCAGACATTCCTCCAGGGCTAGCTCCTTTCCCAGAGTATCCCTGTACTCCCTTATGCGACCACAGCCCGCGCATCTCAAATTGCACCTGTGGGTCGGCTCCAGCATGAGCACCAGGGGAAATCTCCTGACCCCCCTGAGGGCGTTCTTCAATAGATAAAGGGTCATGTCCCAATGTAAAAGCAGAGGAAACTTCATCTCGACTCCTGTCCCTGGGAAGGGCCTTTGGAGCTCGAGATAGCCTCGAAGAACTCCAACGCCTCCTTGAACTCTTTCAAATCCACCAGGGTGTTCTTGCAGGGGCCTTCCGGCCTCTTGTTCGGGATGCCTATGACCGGGACCCTGAGGGCAACATCCCTTATGCCACTTGCCAGATCCCTCTCGCACGCCAGGGCTATTATGAAGTCGGGCTTTTCCTTGCGGATGGCCTTTCTGGCCTCCTCGCCTCCTCCTGCGGTGGCAACGGCGTGGTTTCTTCCCTCCATCAACTTTTTTATCTCTTGACGGGTCTCGCGGCTCAAACAGCGAGGAAGGAGTATGAGGAGCTTCTTCCTGGTCCCTGCGTCAGTGTGGGAGCGACTCAATGTGTTGTTCACTTTGATGAAGGAATTGAAGACCCTGTCCCTGCTCAATCCCATTCTCCTCCCAAGCCAAACGGCCTTGGGAAGGAGCCAAAGAAGCATCCTCTCGCTCCATCCATAGGGAAGGACCCTTTTATTTGCCAGTGCCTCGAGAAGGAAGGCTAGGTAAAAGACCAAAGAGGCCAAGGTGAGCAGGAGGAACATCAACTCCAGAGGCTGGGACAGGTAAGGTGGCAGTTCCTCTACTCTGGGCTTCATCAGGTATCCTGCAAGAAGGATCAGGCCCAGAAAGATGGCGTAAACCCAGGTAGCCAGTGAAAGGAACCGAGTCTTGGGCTCCTCAACATCCTCCTCTGGCGTCCCGTCCCAGTCTTCCCACTCATCCCCGAGCTTCCTGTCGGACTCTTTTTCCCTTGGGGGGCCGGATTCCTTTGGTTTATTGGGCTCGAAGGTCATGGGCCTCCTGACTCCACATCAAGGGGCGTACCCATTGTCCCTGAACCAAGCGACACTCTCTGCCAGAGCCTGCCGCACGGGTGTTTGGGGCAATCCCAGCTCCCTTATGGCCTTGGAAGAATCGAAGAACATCTTCTTGGCTGCCATTCTAACCCCATCAAGGGGTATGGGAGGCTCCCTCCTGGTTACCCTGCTCACTCCTTCCAAGACATATGCCAAAAGCAAGATGGGCCATCTGGAAAGTCTCACTCTAGGAGCCTTTCTGCCAGAGATGGCCTCCAGAAGCCCGAATATCTCCCTCAAGGTGAGATTCTGGTTACCCAAGATGTACTTCTCGCCCTTTCTCCCCCTTTCCATGGCCAGGATGTGGCCTTCTGCCACGTCCCTCACGTGCACTATGTTGAGGCCAGTGTCCAGGTACGCTACCATTCGGCCCCTGAGGAAATCCACTATTATCCGGCCTGTCGGTGTCGGCTTTCTGTCCTTGGGTCCTATCGGGGTGCTGGGATTGACCACAACTACATCGAGACCCTCCCTAGCGGACGTCAAGGCCTCTCTCTCGGCCAGGAATTTGGATCTCTTGTAGTGGCCCACCATGTCCTCCAAGCTCACAGGGGTATCCTCTGTGCCTGGAGATCCGTCCTTTGGGATTCCCAGGGCGCCAACGGAGCTCGTGTACACGACCCTCTCCACCTTCGCTCTTCTTGCTGCCTCGAGAACGTTCTTGGTCCCCTGGACATTCGTGGCATACATGTTCTCGGGATCCGGAACCCACAGCCTGTAGTCCGCGGCTGTGTGAAAAATCACTCGGCATCCCCTGGCACACCTCTCGAGAGCTTCCAGGTCTCTCACATCTCCCAGAAAGAGCTCTACATCCTCTTTGGGCAAGAAAGACCTGGCTAAGGTTTCGTCCCTCACAAAACATCTGACCTGGAATCCCCTCTCCAGCAACACATCCAGGAGGTTCGCCCCCACAAAGCCCGTTGCCCCTGTGAGCATAACTAACATCTCACTCACCTTCTTGCCTTGTGAGCCTCCAGTATCTACCCAAGGCCATGAGGGGGAAACAGTTGCGGTAGTTGTGGTAGCGAATCATGAAATATTTGGGGAAACCCGTGCCGGTGAAATAGGGCTCCGGCCAGCTGCCATCTTCGTCTTGCTGAGCCAAAAGATACTTGATCCCCCTTTCCACCTCTGGAGAATTGACCTCTCCCGCTGCCATGAGGGCCATCAAGGCCCATGCTGTCTGGGAGGGAGTGCTGGGACCTGTACCTCTTAGCTCGGGTCTCCTGTATGTGTCGCAGGTCTCTCCCCACCCGCCATCCCAATTCTGATGGTCCTTGAGCCATCTCACGGCCTTTCTCACATAGGCTTGCCCCATATCCTCACCTATTGCGGCCAGACCGCAGAGCACGGACCAGGTTCCATAAATGTAGTTGACTCCCCACCTCCCCCACCAGCATCCATCTGGCTCCTGGACCCTCTTCAGGAACCTTATTCCAGCTCTGGCAGCCGGATGCTCCTTGGGAATACCGTAGTGGCCCATGAGCTCCAGCATTCTTCCTGTGAGGTCCGCAGTCGGTGGGTCCAGATTCGCTTCCAGATCGGCCCATGGGATCTTGTTGAGGATCTCCTTGTCGTTGTTGACGTCGAATGCCCCCCAACCCCCGTTCTTGCTCTGCATCCCCATTGCCCATTTTATTCCCCTCTGGATCCTGGGGTCCTCTCCAGGATCCCCATCGGTCCACATCCTCTTCAGGGCCATGAGGACAACGGCCGTATCGTCAACATCGGGGTACCAGTCGTTCTGGAACTCGAAGGCCCATCCCCCTGGCTCGAGCTTCGGATTTTTCACTTTCCAATCTCCATCCACCAATATCTGGCGGGAAAGGAGCCACTCTCTCGCCTTGGAAAAGGCAGGGTGATCCTTGGGAAGGCCTGAATCCAGCAGGGCTATGCAAGTGAGGGGTGTATCCCAAACGGGCGAGATGCACGACTGGAGCCTGAGGGTGTCTTTCTCCTCTATGGTGAAGCGCTCGAGCGCTTGCAGGCCTTTGACTATGACTGGATGGTCTATGGGATACCCCAAGGTCCTGAGGGCGAGGATCGAATTGACCATCGCTGGCTGTATGCCTGCCCAGTCCCCAGTTGGTTCCTGGTGACGAAGGATCCACTCCTCCACTGCCCGTATCGCCCTCTCATGGAAGGGTCTTAGGGGAAGTCCCTCCAATGCCTTGAGAACCCTGTCCAAGACATGAAAGGCCCTCTCCCAGCTGAGCCACCCCATGGGTCTAGTCAAGGGTTTACCGGACTTGAGTTCCTCCACCCCTTCTTCCGGGAGAATGGAAACGACGGGCTTCTTGTCCATGAGGATGGATATGGGGATGAGAGTCGCCCTTGCCCAACTGGAGAAGTCATATACAGAGATGGGGAACCAGCCCGGAAGGAGAATGAGTTCCACTGGGAGAGATGGGAGCATCTTCCAAGGATACTGACCAAAAAGGGCAAGGAAGATCCTCGTGAAGACCCTGGTCGCCTCCATCCCTCCCATCTCGAGGATGAAATCCCTCGCTTTGGTCATTCTTGGTTCCTTGGGAGAGACCCCAGCCATTTTCAAAGCGAAGTAAGCCTCTGTGGTCGTGTTCACGCACCCTGGCCCCTCGTAATATATGGCCCAAGTCCCATCCTGTCTCTGTTGGTCCAGGATGTAGTTGGCCATCTTTCTCTCCTTCGAGGGGTCCTTCATGCCCAAAAAACGAAAGAGCATCAGGTACTCGGCGGTTATGGTCACGTTGGACTCCAACTCGTACCACCACCAACCCTCAGGCGACTGCTGGGAGAGGAAACGATCCTGGACCCTTCCCATGGCCTTGAGGAGCTCTTCGTTCTCCCGTCTCATGGAAAGCTCGTCTCCCTTTGCCAGAATCTCATTTTGGACCTCACTCCACCATTCGCCTCAATGGTCCGGCTCTACCACTCCATGCGAACAGACGAAAAAAACGGTCTCAGAGATGACCTTCCCAAGGAGCAGATCTTGCCCATGATAGGGGAAAAAACGTCTCTCATCAAGGTCCGAGCTCATGGTCCGAAGCCTTGCCCCCCAAGACTGTGTAAAGTTTGACCCTGTTGGCCAGTTTTGCCCACTCCAAATTGACCAATCCCTGTTCGGCTTCGTAGAGAGAGCGTTGCGCATCCAATACACTGAGGTAACTATCGAGTCCCTGGAAATATCTCGCCTTGGCCAACTCGTAACTTCTCCTCGCTGCCTCGACCAGGCTCCTCTGAGCCTCCAGCTGATCCTCTATGGTCCCTTTCTCCGCGAGGGCGTCGGCAACCTCTTTGAATGCTTGCTGAATCACCTTCTCGTACTGCGCTATAGCGATCTCCTTCTGCACCTTGGTGGCATCCAAAGCGGCCCAAAGCCTCGCATCGAAGATTGGAAGCACCAACTGGGGCATGTAACTCCATGTCCCGGAACCTCCCTTGAACAGGCCTGTGAGGTCCCCGCTCGCAGTACCCAGGGCCGTTGTGAGGGAGATCCTCGGGAAGAGGGCGGCCCTGGCAGCACCTATGTCAAAGTTGGCTGCCCTGAGATTGTGCTCTGCAGCCGCTATATCAGGTCTCAGGAGCAAGACCTCAGAGGATATTCCCGCCGCAATCTCCCTCGGGGGGACGAGATCCCCTAGACCTCCTGGCAGGAGCTCTGAGGGGACCTCCTTGCCTGCTAGGAGGTTGAGGGCATTTACATCCAGCGTCACAGCCTGCGTGTACCTGGCCAGTTCGGATTTGGAGGCCTCGACCTGGCTCTGGGCCCTTCTCAGGTCCAGCTCGGAGGCGAGCCCTATGTCAAAGCGCTTCTTTATGAGATCGTAAACCGAACTCTGAACTTCCAATGTGGACCTGGCGATCCTCTGTTTCTCCTTGTCCGCAGCCAAGGATAGAAATACCCTCGAGGTCTCGGAGACAAGGAGGAGCTCTGCGCCCCTTTTGGCCTCCTCTGTGGCGAGATACTCCTCAAGGGCCCTGTCCTTGAGGCTCCTTATCCTTCCGAAAAAGTCTATCTCCCATGCGGCTATTCCCAAGTTCACGCTGTACTGCTCCACGGTCACGGCCTTGCCCATTCCCGAAAGATCCCCAGGCACCCTTTGCTTGCTGGCCGTGGCAGAGAGATTCACCGAGGGAAAGAGCTCAGCCCTCTGGATCCCGTAAAGGGCCCTAGCCCTCTCCACATTGAGGGCAGCTAGCCTCAGGTCCCTATTATGGGCCAAGGCCATGGCCACTATGCTCTTGAGCCTCGGATCCTGGAGGAACTCGTCCCATTGGAGCTCCCAGGCAGGGATTTCCCCCGATTTGCTCTCCCTGTAAGCCTCACCCTTGGGCCACTCATTGGGAACAGGCGGTTGCGGCTTGGTGAACTTGGGGGCTAGGGAGCAACCGTAAATGGTCGTAAAGATACTTACGAGGAGTATGCACAATGCGAGGATCCGTTTACTCTTCATTGGCTTTACCCACGGTGTCGGGAGTCGGGCTATGGCTAGCTTTCTTCGACCTCAGGGCTGAAATGAGGACGAAGAATAGGGGAGCGAAAACCGTAACGAGGAGTGTGCCCGAGATCATTCCTCCAACCACACACGTCCCTATGGCATTTTGCGCTCCAGCACCTGCACCTTTTGTCAGGGCTAAAGGAAGGACTCCGAAACCGAATGCCAAAGAGGTCATCACAATGGGCCTGAATCTCAACCTCGCCCCTTCCATAGTGGCCTCCATTACCCCCATGCCCTCCTGGACTTTGGCCTTGGCGAACTGGACTATGAGGATCGCGTTCTTGGTGGTGAGGCCCAGGGTGGTGAGAAGCCCTATCTGGAAGTAGACGTCGCTTGGCAGTTCTCGCAAGGTGGAGGCCAAAACACCTCCTATGGCTCCCAGGGGAAGAATGAGGAGGACCGACAGGGGAATGACCCAACTTTCATAGAGGGCGGCGAGACACAAGAAGATGACGAATATGGAGAAGGAGTAAAGAGCTGGCGCTTGGGCTGTGGCCATGCGCTCCTGGTACGATATCCCGGTCCACTCGTAGCCAATCCCCGGAGGCAATTTGGAGACTATTTCCTCCATCGCCCTCATGGCCTCGCCAGAGCTCCTTCCAGGGGCTGGCTCGCCCCATATGTTCAGGGATGGGAAGCCATTGTAACGCTCCAGCCTGGGAGATCCGTAGCTCCACTGACCCGAGGCGAAGGAGGAAAACGGGACCATCTTCCCGGAGGCATTCCTCACGTAAAGCCTACGGAGATCCCCAGGGAGCATCCTGTAGGGGGCATCCGCTTGGACGTAGACCCTTTTGACCCTCCCTCCCTGGATGAAGTCGTTCACGTATGCGCCCCCAAAGGCAGCTGAAATGGTCGTATGGATCGAGGATATGGGAAGGCCCAGGGCCCCCGCCCTCTCCCAGTCCACATTGACCCTGTACTCGGGCACATCCTCCATGCCATTGGGCCTCACAGCCGTCAATCTCGGATCCTGGGAGGCCATCCACAGGAGCTGGTTCCTGGCTGCCATCAATTGGGCGTGGCCGACATTTCCCCTGTCCATGAGCTGGAAATCGAAGCCCTTGGCATTCCCCAGCTCTATCACCGGAGGTGGTGGAAAGACAAACACGAGTGAATTCCTCAGGGCCATCATCGCGGCCATGGCCCTGGAGGCTATTGCCTTGACCCTGAGTTCTTCCCTGTCCCTCAGTTTCCAGTCCTTGAGTTTTATGAATACCATGCCATTTGTCTGGGCCCTCCCAGAGAACCCGAAGCCAGCCACAGTGAGGCAAGACTCCACCACGTCCCTCTCCCTCTCCATGAAGTAGTCCTTTATTTTGTCCAGAACCTCCTGGGTTTGCTCCAGGGTGGAGCCAGTGGGCATCATCACCTGTGCAAGGAGGGTTCCCTGATCCTCCTCCGGGAGATAGGCAGTGGGCATGCGAAGGAAGAGAAAACCCAGGGATGCCACGATCACGAGGTAAAGGAGACAGAACCGGACTTTCCTGGAAAGGGCCCAGCCCACCACCTTCACGTATTGGTCCCTGTTCTTGAAGAACATCCTGTCGAACCAGGAGAGAAAAGGACGGAGGAAGAAGACTGCTTGTCCGTGAATGCCATGTCCTGGGGGAACGGGCCTGAGAAGGGAGGCGCACAATACCGGAGTGAGAATCAGGGCCACGAGAACCGAAAGGAGCATTGCCGCCGCTATGGTTATGGAAAACTGCCTGTAAATGACACCTGTAGAGCCTCCGAAGAAGGCCATGGGGCCGAAGACCGCTGAGAGCACGAGTCCTATGCCAATGAGGGCGCTCGTTATTTGGTCCATGGACTTGGCAGTGGCCTCTCTGGGATCGAGGCCCTCCTCCCGCATTATCCTCTCGACGTTCTCCACAACCACTATGGCGTCGTCCACAAGAAGACCGATTGCCAAGACCATGGCGAACATTGTGAGCATGTTCACGGAGAAACCGAAAAGCCAGAGAACCGCGAATGTCCCCAAGAGCACCACCGGAACCGCTATTGTGGGAATCAAGGTGGCCCTGAAGGTCCCTAGGAAGAGATACATGACCAAGAATACGAGGACTATGGCCTCAAGGAGTGTCCTGACGACCTCTTCTATGGCCACCCTCACGAAGGGGGTTGTATCGTATGGATACACGACCTTCATTCCGGGGGGAAAATACCGGCTCATTTCCTCGAGCTTTTTCTTGACCGCATCCGCTGTGCTCAGGGCATTGGCACCGGAGGCCATCCTGATGGCGAGCCCGGCTGTGGGCTTTCCATTGTAGAAGGCTTGCACATCGTAGAACTCTGTCCCCAGCTCTGTGCGGCCTATGTCCTTTATTCGAACAATGGATCCATCCTGATTCACCCTCAAGGGAATGGAAGCGAACTCCTCTGGGGTCTTGAGGAGGCTCTGGACCACTATCGAGGCATTGAGCCTCTGGCCCTCCACAGCAGGTGTGCCACCAAATTGGCCTGCCGAGACCTCCACGTTATACGCCTTCACAGCCCGAATCACATCCTCGATGGTCAAGCCGTATTCCGTCAGTTTGTCAGGATTGAGCCATATGCGCATGGCATACTGGGTGCCGAAGTTCTCCACTTCTCCGACACCGGGCACCCTTGCCAGGACCTTTTCCAGGTTGGATTGGGCGTAATCTCTGAGGTCATTGCCATCCATGCTCCCGTCCTCTGAGATGAGCCCAACTATCATGAGGTAGTTTCTCGTTGCCTTTCCCACTGCAACTCCCTGTCTCTGAACCACCTCTGGGAGGCTGGCCATGGCAAGCTGGAGTTTGTTCTGCACTTTGGCCCAGGCCAGATCGGGGTCGGTTCCGGGCTCGAAGGTGAGCTCTATCCTGGAGGAGCCAGAGGAGTCGCTCGTCGCCGAGAGGTATATCATTCGGTCGAGACCGGTCATCTTCTGTTCGATGATCTGGGTGACACTGTTCTCGACAGTCTCCGCAGAGGCACCTGGATAGAAGGCTTGCACGTATATGGATGGAGGGGCTATTGGAGGATACTGGGAAACAGGAAGGTTGTAGATGGCGAGGGCCCCTGCCCCCATTATGATTATGGCTATCACCCAAGCGAAGACAGGCCTCTTGAGAAAGAATCTCGAGAGCATTATGAGCCTCTTGTCACGGATTTTCGCGGTGATTCAGCGGGAACTGCCCTCACCTGCATCCCGGGCCTGACCTTTATGAGACCCTCCACTATCACCTTTTCCCCTGGCTCCACCCCTGATGTGACAAGCCACGCGTCCCCTATGGCCCTCTCTATGGAGAGGATCCTGGGCTCGACTTTCCCCTCGGGGTTGACCAAGAAGGCCACAGGGTTTCCCTTGGGGTCCCTGGTTACGGCTTGCTGGGGGACGAGTATGGCGTCCTCTTTCACTCCCTCCTTCACTATGGCCCTCACGAACATGCCCGGAAGGAGGAGATGATGGGGATTGGGGAAGACCATCCTCAAAATGACCGAGCCTGTTGTGGGGTCCACTGTAACATCCCTGAACTGAAAGGTCCCCTCGAGGGGATAACGGGATCCATCTTCCAGGATGAGGCCCACTTTGTTGTCCTCCTGGGAGCCGGCCTTGAGGTTCCCTTTCTCGAGCTTTTCCTTCAACCTCAAAAGGTCGGCTGTGGATTGAGGGACATCCACGTAAATGGGATCCAATTGCTGGATCGTAGCCAGAGGAAGGGGCTGATAAGCCGTCACTATTGCTCCCTCAGTGACATTGGACCTCCCTATCCTCCCGGATATGGGGGCAGTTATCCTCGTGTATCCCAGATTGATGCGAGCGCTTTCGACCGCCGCCTTCCAGTAGCGGACCTCGGCCTCGGCTTGTTTCAGGGCAGATGAGGCGTCGTCATAGTCTTGTTGGCTCACTGCCTTCTGCTCTACGAGGGCCTTGAGCCTCTCCGCTCTCGAGCGGATGGCTGGTACATTGGCCTCCGCCCTGGCCAAGGCAGCCAGAGCATTGTCCAGGGCCGCCTGAAAAGGAGCAGGGTCGATCTGATAGAGGAGCTGGCCCGCCTTGACATCCGATCCCTCGATAAAGAACCTCTTCTGGATGAGGCCGTTAATCTGAGGCCTTATCTCAGCTATCCTGAAGGCAGATGTCCTGCCAGGAAGCTCGGTGGTGAGGACAACTGGCTCCTTTTCCAGGACCACTATCCCAACTTCCACAAGGGGAGGTGGAGGTGGAGAGCTCTGGGTTTTCTCGCATCCCATCTGGGTGAGAAGCCCCAAGAGAAGAAGGAGCTTGCCCCCGCGGGAAAATATCCTCCTCATTTGCCCACCTCCCTTACACACGGCTTGACAATTCCACGAAGGTAGCGGATCTCCCGTCATCTTTTCAGTATCCCGTGGAGGAGAATCTTCAGGATGGAGTCAGGATCTCTCAAGGAGGAGCGTTCCTCTGGGCTTTCGAGCCAGAGGAGGAGGGCCGCGTTGACAATGTTCTCCAGGCCAAGGGCAAGAAGCATTGGGTCGGCCACATCCTGAAAAAGGCCCTTGTCCATCCCCCTTTTGAAAACAGAGGCTAGATTTTCCATGAATTGCTTGTAGAGCTCCTGGATTTCAGGGTCCAGCCCTGCTGTGAGGTGAAATCTCGCTTCCTGGGTCACAGTGAGGTAGAGCTTTACGACTTGGACATTCTCTGTGAAGACCCGTATCTTGGCCTCGAGATAATTCCTGAGCTTCTCGATCTCGTCTCTGCCCCTCTCTATGGCTTCGGAGACTGCTTTGTGAAACTTGCGTGCCTGGTCCAGAAGGAGCTCCCTGTAAAGCTCCTCCTTGCTCCTGAAGAAGCGGTACAGGGTACCCATGGCGAACTCGGTCTTTGTAGCTATCTCCTGCATGGAGACATTGTGGTATCCCTTCTCGGAAAAAAGACTCAAGGCAGTATCCAGGATCTCCTGTCTCTGCCTGAGCCTCTCCCTCTCTCTTCTGGGAAGCCTTTGCTCTTCCATCATCTGCTAGAATCCGTCCGAGAAAAAGAGCTTTTGAACTCTCATTCACAGTTTAGAATCGTAGTTCACATTTTGCAAGGGCATTCCAAATCCCGAGGTAGATCCCCGCCTCGCTCAAGAAGTCTTTGGCCGAGGAGATCTCTCTCAAGTGGACAACCTCAAGGCCCCCTTTGGAGGAAGGAAGCCATGGCTTGAGGTGGAACTCGCCCGAGGATGAGGAGGCCTTGGAGGCTCAAGCCTCCAGGGTCAAGGGCTTCGGAGGATGGGCCTGGCTATCTTGTCATTGCAATTTCCCTACCTTCCTTTGAGGAGAGAGTCGAGCTCCCTTTCCATCTTGGAGATGAGGGAGGTTATGGAGCTTACAGTTTCCTTTTTCATGGTCTCGCTCACCGAAGCCACATTCACGCGAAGAGGTATGTTACCTAGCTTGAGCACCTTGCCTGTGAGGAGCTCTTCCAATCTCCTTTTCACCACCAGAACCCCGTTTTTGCCAGTGAAAGGAAGTATGAGGAGAATCCTGTTCTCATCCAGGCATCCCACGAGATCTGTGTCCCTGAGCCGGGGAAGGATCTCTTCCATCACGAGATTTCGAACCTCGTGGGGCTTGACGAAGCCCAGAGGTACTGGCTTGAGGGAGACCGCCTTCTGGACGCCCATCAGGACAAGGGAACAACTGTAAGGGTACCTCCTTATGAGCCTCGCCTCTTGTCTCAGCCATACGAGGATCCCAGTCCTGTTGTAGCAGCCCTTGGGGACCTTCTGGATGTCCACCTGGGGCTTCACAACTGAGACCTGCTGGGAGGACAACTCCTTGAGTGGCTCTATGTCCGCACCCTGTGCCTTGAGTTCTTGCATTATGAGTTGGAGGATTCGTGCCTGATGCTTCTGGTCGGGATATGTCCTCTTTACGGATCCCAGTATCTCATTGGGGTCCAAGTGAGGCAAGCCCTCCTCTCCGCCTACAAAGACCCTGAGGGCCCACTTTCTCCTGGCCTCATCGAGCTGTTGAGGGATCCTCCTCTGGGCCTCCTCCTTGACGATCTCCATCACAGAGCTCCTCTTGAGCCTCCTCTCCAGCTCCTGGATGAGCTCCCTCTGAATCGCCTCGATTATCTCGGGAAGCCTCTCCTCCCCTTGGGGACCCTCCTGGCATGCCGTCTCCACCGCCATGCTCGCGCTTATCTTCTCCACGTAGTCGACCAATATCTGGGTGAGAAGATTGGTGTCGTTCTCTCTCCCCAGCGATCTGAGTTCAGCCGCCATTACAATGAGCTCGGCAGCGCTTTTGGGATCTTTTCTCATCTCTGCCAAGAGCTCCGGGGCAGAGACCCCTATCTCCTCCGCCCCCTCTTCTATTATGAAGGCTAGCTCCTCGCTCTGGAGTTCCTTCTCCAGCTCCTTGATGAGCTGGAGGTAATCGGCCAATTCCATTCCATCGGCCAAGAGGGCCTCCTTGAGCTTTGGAAGAAGCCTCTTCAGCTCCCTCACATCGGGCATCATCCTCCTTATTATCTGGGCTAGCCTCTTGACAGAGATCTGCCCTTTTCTGTACTCCTCCCTCACGAGCTGGACCATCACTCCGTCTGTCAGCTCATCGAGCTCCCTTGTTATGGCCTCCTCTTCCAGGGCCTCCCCCCTCTCCCTCCTCTCCCTGACACCCTTTTGGATCTCCTCCTTGAGCTTGAAGGTCGCTGAAACGAGGGACTGGAGGGGCTGAGTGCCCAAGAGTTCCCCCTCGGGGCCTTCCACCTGGGCCCTGAGATGCCTTATCCCTTCCAGGATCGCTTGGCCAGCCTGGGACGTAGATCCATCGGGTCCCTTCCCCTCTTCCACACCCATCAAGATTCGACTCACCTCGATGGGATCCTCCTGGAGCCGCATGAGGGTCAAGGCCCCCAAATAATCCACGAGCCCGGCCTCATAGGGAGAAGCTTCCTGAGTCGGTGTAACTCCTTCGGGCTTCTGGGATGGTTTCACTGTCTGGTCCACTAGGACCTGACCCCAGAGAGCCCCGCCCGTTGACCTGAGAAGCTCCTCTCTGTCCACTACCTCCTCATCGGCTGTGACCTTCTTGAAGAACACATGATTGATCTTGATCTTCTCGACCCCTACGGAGACGAGGGCCTGCTTCATGGAATCGGCTGTGGGAAAGGTCTTGGGATCCCCGAAGACCCTCGCGAACTGGGCCACATCCCTCTCTCCTGTTCCCCTATCGAATGAGACCGACTGAACGGCTGTCTTCTTCATGTGAAGGACAAGCCTCTGGGTATTGACCCTGGGATCCAGGGGTTCCTCTTCCACGTAGATCCTTTCCCTGTCCAGGACCAATGTCAGTGGGGTCACGAATGTGAGCCCTTCTGCCACAGCTTGGCTCAGAAAGCGTATGGCCTCAGCCGTGCTGGGGTGGTTCATGTGGTACATGGCCACCCTGTTGTACATCAAGTTGAAGGCCCGGCCCACCTTGTCCGCAACTGTCTTGGGAAGGCTCTCCCTCATCTATCCCCTGGAACCCCCTCCTTGGGTTTCAGCTCCAAGCCCCATCCCTGTCGCGGAAGCGCTTGGATGCGTATGCCTTCAGAGCTGCTGCGAATTCGCCACAGCTCTGGAATCGGTCTTCGGGTCTCAATGAGATGGCCTTGAGGATTATCCCCTCGAGCTCCTCATCTACCCTGGGGTGGCATTCCGATGGTCTCTTGCAAAACATCCCGAGAGGCTCCGATATCTTCCTCTTCCTAAGCCTTTCCACAGGCTCGGGATACAGGGGAAGGGCTGGGACCGCCATCTCGAAAAGTATCACCCCCACAGCGTATATATCCGCCCTCCCATCCACTTCCTGTCCCGATGCCTGTTCAGGCGCCATGTAGAGGGGTGTCCCCAATGCTCTCCCCTGATCAAGATCTTCTCCCCTGAGCTCCCTGGCTATTCCGAAGTCCGAAATGAGGACCCTTCTGGTCTTGCTCTCGAGGAGGATATTCGCCGGCTTTATATCCCGATGGACCACCTCCTCATCATGGGCATAGGCCAATGCATCCAGAACCTGCAACAAGATCCCGATGCCCTCTGCCAATGGGAACAGCCTCTTGGAGGGGATGGGGTGTTTTCTGACCCTCTCCATCATCTGGCTGAGAGACATTCCCCTGACAAGCTGCATCACCATGAAATAGAGCTCCTCCGTCTCTCCCACCTCGTAGATGGGGACTATGTTGGGATGGGTCAAAATGGCAGCTGTCTCGGCCTCCTGTCTGAAACGCAAGGATGCAATGGGATCCACTATGAGGTCCTTGGGAAGCACCTTCACCGCAACGGGCCTTTTGAGGGTCGTCTGGTAGCCCAGAAAAACCACTCCCATGCTCCCCCTGCCGAGCTCCTTTATGAGCTTGCAGGTCCCCAGCGCTGCGCCAGTGAGGTGATCCAATGAGACCCGAGGCAATCCCACAGCCCGCTCCTCTTCCGAGAAAGATCGAGCCACCCCTACCTTCGGGGCTATAGCTCCCTTCTGTTCTCTATGGCCTTCTCCAGGGTGACCTTGTCCGCGTACTGGACGTCTCCTCCTGCGGGAAGGCCATATGCTATCCTGGTGACCTTGACCCCCGTGGGTTTCAGCAATTTGGCTATGTAAAGAGAGGTCGACTCCCCTTCCACCGATGGATTTGTGGCCAGGATCACTTCCCTTATGGTCCCCTTTGCTACCCTCTCCACGAGCTCCTGAATCCTGAGATCCTCTGGCTCGATCCCGTCGAGGGGGGAGATCACTCCGTGGAGAACGTGGTACTTGCCAGTGAACCCACCACTGGATTCTATGGCCATGAGGTCTCCTGGCTCCTCCACCACGCATATCTGGGAGTCGTTTCTCCTGGGATCCCTGCAGATGGTGCAAGGATCTTCCTCGGTATAGTTGAAACAGACGGAACAGGTCCTGAGCTTGCGCTTGAGGTCCACCAAGGCTTGAGAGAGGGCTTCCACTTCCTCAGCAGGTGCCTTGAGAAGGAAAAGGGCTAGACGAGTCGCGCTTTTCTCCCCAATGCCTGGGAGCTTCACCAGTCTCTCTATCAGATGTTCCAGCGGCTTGGCAAGTTGGGCCATCTCCTTTTCCCCCTCATCAAGTGATAAGTCCGGGTATCTTGCCCATCAAGCCCGCTGGGACTATCTTGCTCATCTCTTCTCTGACCATCTCCTGGGTTCTCCTTTTGGCCTCAGAGACTGCGGCCAATATGAGATCCTGGAGCATCTCCACTTCCTGGGGATTCACCACCTGTGGATCTATCTTTAGCTCCACTAGCTCCCCATGGCCATTCATCACTGCCCGAACCATCCCCCCTCCGGAGGAGGCCTCTATCCTCCTTGCCTCGAGCTCCTCCTGAAGGCGCACGATCTCGGATTGGATCTTCATCAACTTCCCTATCTCCCCGAACCCTTTCACCCCTTCACCTCCAAATTCCCCTGCCCCCGTATTGAAAAGACCTCACCCGCCGAAGCCTTAGCCCCAAGACTCCTGCCCAGGAGGATCGCACCGAAGCTCCCCCCTCTGGGATAAACCCGTATCCTTGGCCCTCGAGCCATCATGACCCTCACCTCTTGCCCCAAACCCATCGGCCCCGAAACTTCTCCTGGGAAGAGACGATTCAAATTTCCTCACTTTGTCCCCTAGGTTCCTCGATCTCCACAAGCCTTGCCATGAAAATCTCAACTGCCTTCTGGACAAGAGGGTGAGATCTAACCTCCTGGCTCTTTCTTTTTGCCGAATTGGACTCCCTGGAATGGTTACTATTGTCCAAAACTGGCACAACCTTGGTCCCCTTCCCGAAGAATTTGTCACAAGCCTCCCTCAAGTATCTCGCATTTTCCCCGGAATTCAGGGAGTCCACGTGAAAGGTGCTGGGCAGGGCGACAACTAGCCTCCCATCCGATGAACAATCCATGAGCCTTCCCTGCTCGAGAATGGAAGCAAGGGAAGGCTTCTTGTCCCTCAGGGACCCTATGAACTCCTGCCACTTCTGGAAAGGGGGTAAAAACTCAGCCCGCGGGCCTGATACCTCCGACTCGATTGGTCTTGCCTCTCCCCTGGGCTCTCTGGAGAGGTACTTTTCTGCCAAGTCCTCTAGCCTTTCTATGAGTTCCCTGGCATCCACTGTCCTCTCGAGGGTTGCCAAGCGCACAAGGAGCATCTCCATCACGTACCTGGCGTTTGCCGATCTCCTCATGTCCTCCTCTGCGGAGACCACTATCTCGAACCAAAGTTGGAGATCATCCAGGGTCACCCGCTCCGCCTGTCTTCTCAGCTCTTCCAATTCGTGCTCCGGCACATCCACGAGGGAAGAGGCCTTCTCCACCACCTTGACGACCATGAGATTCCTCAGATGCTCGACGAGTCTGTAATAGAAGTTCTGGAGAGAGTATCCCTCTCGATAGAGCTCCTCGGCTATTTCCAGGCACCGGGCCGGATCTTCCTCTATCACCGCCCAGATCGCCCTGTGGGCCCAGTCGCTGGGGAGCATCCCCAACACTTCGGTCAGGGCTTGGGAATCTATCCGAGTGCCCGAATAGGCGACGAGCTGATCCAGAAGGCTTTGGGCATCCCTCAGACTCCCCTCTGAGTGCTTGGCCAATGCCCTCAACGCGTTCTCCTCTATCTCTATTCCTTCGGCCTGGCAGATGAGCCTCAATTGGCGGACGATCTCCGCCACTGGTATTCTCCTGAAGTCGAACCTCTGACATCTAGAGAGTATAGTGGCCGGGACCTTTTGGATCTCAGTTGTTGCCAGAACGAAGATCACATGAGGAGGTGGCTCCTCCAAGGTCTTGAGGAGGGCGTTGAAAGCAGCGAGGGAGAGCATGTGAACCTCGTCTATTATGTAGACCTTGTATCTTCCCCTCGCTGGCCTATAGCGAAGGGCCTCCCTTATATCCCTTATGTTCTCCACACTTGTGTGGGATGCCCCGTCGATCTCCTGCACATCCACTGAGATCCCCTGGGTTATCTCCGAGCAAGAGGAGCAGAGTCCACAGGGCTCCGGGGTTGGACCATGGTCGCAATTTACGGCCTTGGCAAATATCCTAGCCACAGTGGTCTTCCCCACTCCCCTGGGGCCGCTGAAAAGATAAGCATGCGCTATTCTCCCATGCCTCAGGGCGTTCTGGAGGGTGGTGGTCACGTGACCTTGACCTACGACCTCTTGGAACCTCTGGGGACGCCACCTGCGGGCCAATACTGCGTAAGCCATGGAGCCTTTCCTCGCCCAGAACGGGCCCTCATAAGCGGTTAGGAAGGAAAGATAGGTGGATAGGGGTGATAGCTAGGCGCCCCTGCAGCACCCGAGAAGGTTACGACCGCTGCTTCCTTCCGGACCTGACGGGGTTGGTAACCCCTCGTCGCACAGGACCCAGCTACCACCCCTATCCACCCATCCCCATCCCCATCCCCTGATCCTCATCTTTCCGTTCCAACTCCCCCCAGATTTCGGCCTTGCCCTTACGGTTGCGTGGCGGAGAGAGAGGGATTCGAACCCTCGGTACACCTTTTGGGTGCACACACGATTTCCAGTCGTGCCCCTTCGGCCATCTCGGGCATCTCTCCGTCTGTGAACTCCCATTTTCCCTTTCGATCCCTTGGCGGAGAGAGAGGGATTCGAACCCCCGGTCCACCTCGCGGTGGACAACTGATTTCGAATCAGCCGCCTTAAGCCAGACTCGGCCATCTCTCCGTCCCAAAGGGCTTATCACCCAGGAAAACCCCTCACATGAAGTTTCCCTAAGAGGACCTCGAGGATTCCCCCTTGCCAAGGACTCATCCCAGCCTATCCCTCTTCTCACCCTGCAAGCCATCTTTAGATCGTCTGAGTTTTCTGAAGAAGGCTCTCATGAGGGCCGTGGACTCCTCCTCGAGGACCCCTCCGACCACATCCACTTTGTGGTTGAGCCTCCCATCCAGGTGAACCGAGTACAGGGACCCAAAGGCCCCCCCTTTGGGCTCCCTGCACCCGTATATGACCTCCTTCAGTCTGGCCAAATGTATGGCCCCAGCGCACATGAGGCATGGCTCCACCGTCACATACATTTTCGCCCCATTGAGCCTATAATTTCCCACTGCCTCACATGCCCTTCTCAAGGCCAGGATCTCAGCATGGGCCGTGGGATCACAGAGCCTCTCGCACCCATTGTGGGCGCTGGCTATGACCCTCCCATCCAACACTATGACCGCTCCCACAGGGACCTCTCCCTCATGAAATCCTCTCACAGCCTCCCTCAGTGCAAAGCGCATGAATGCCCTGTGGGGGTGAGATGGGATGGAAGAGGCGCCCTCGAGGAATCCGTTTTCCAAAGATCCCAGTGGGATGTTCCCTCTCATCTCTCTAAGGATAGAACATGGTCCCCTCGGCGATCAACCCTGAGGCGCAAAGGAGGGTTTCTCTCGAACCTCAGCTTCCGAGTCCGTGGAGAGGGCTGTGAGGTCGTGTCTCATCTCATACCGGGACCCCATGAGGATCACTTGCTTGCCTCTTCTGGTCTTGGGATTTATGAGGAGGGGAGCCAGGAGATTGGCCGTGACTTTCCTCGCCTCCCTGTGGACCCTGACAATGGAGAGGACCGCCGCCTCCCCCACCTGCCCAATCCCCAACTCCCTCAGCTCCTCCTCGGGGATGGAACCCAAGTAGTCCTCATCGACTAGAAGGGGATCTATGACAAGAAAAGCGAGAGCGCCGTCTTCCAGGTTCTGCAACCAGTGAAAGGGGCTCTGTGGAGAGTGCTGCAAAAGCACAAATCTCCTGGCTTCGGGGAAGCCTGGAATTCCATCAGGGAACACTATGGCATCCTTGTCGTCGAGCTCTATTTTCCCGAACCTGGTCGTCTCCAATATCATCCTCTTTTCCCCGAGCCTCTTGGGTCCACGAGGATAAGCTTGTCGAGTCCCTCCAGGTCTTCTTTCTGAGCCATGGCGGCTGCCCTGTTCTCTTCCAGGATTCTCACATATACCTCTTCCCTGTGCACTTGGGTGTGGGGAGGGGCCTGAATTCCCAGCTTCACTTGTCTTCCCTTCACATCGAGTATGGTTACGAATATGTCCTCCCCTATGGCTATCCTCTCCCCCACCTTCCTCGTGAGAACGAGCATCGTGCACCCTCCCTGGCGCCATTTCAGCATCCTGCAAAAGGGATCCGGCCGCGGATATGGCGATCCTCCCCTCAATGGGCTCGAGTGCGCCCCACTGAGATCTCCAAGAACCTCGCTTGCTGACCGTGAGTCCTTTCATCCCATGAATTCCATGAGGTTGAGCCTCGTTATCATGGCAGTTGTCCGCAGGGCTGCTTCATAGACCGTCTGTTGATTCACGAGATCGGTCAATATCCTCGCCATGTCAGCGTCCTGATAATCGGAGAGAATGGATTCCAGATCCAGTCTCAACTCCCCCAAGTCCTCTTTGTTCGACTCCAGGGACCTCACCCTGGCACCCACTTCCGAATGGACCGAGAGTATGGCATCGTAGCCGGAATCCAGGCCATGGAGGCTGGATCTTATGCCTTCGGGGTCATTGGCCTCAAGGGCAGCGAGGAGGTTGGAGAGGGTGTCCATTATACCGCTCGACTGGAGGGTCCTCGTGGCAGTCACGTTCATGGGGACCCTTCTTCCCCCTCCTATTCCCACCTCTATGGTCTGGTCATTGCCATGGAAGCTCACATGGTAGGATTCGTCCCTCGACACTGGGGGGAAAAGGGTGTTGGTCCCCCCAAATATGTACCTGTCACCCATCCTGCTATTGGCTAGCATTATCATCTCGTCCAGAAGCTGTCTCACCTCCATGGCCGCAGTGGCCCTGGTCTCCTCAGTGGAGGTGGCGTTGGATTGAGATATGGCTATCTCTTTTGCCCTAGAGACCACCTCCTCCATCCTCTGGAGACAAGAGTCCGTGAGGGAAAGCCAAGAGGAGGCGTAATCCGTCTTTCTCTGAGCAGGCTCCACCCTCGAGAGCTCTCCCCTCAATTCCATGATCCTCAGTGCACTGAGAGGATCATCCGAGGGGTCCAGGACTCGCTTTCCCGAGGCCGCCATCTTCTGGAGCCTGAGGAGCCTCTCGGCTCCCACGCTCAGGTCCCTGTAAGTGGTCTCCATGAGAAGCTTTTGACTCACTCTCATGGGAACTTCGCCTCCTCGTCATTCCAGTATGCTCATCACTGTCTGGAGCATCTCCCGGGAGGTCTGGATGAGCCTAGCTGCTGCCTGATATGCCCACTGGTACTCCAGGAGCTTCACCATCTCCTCATCGAGATTCACCCCTGATACAGAGGCCCTCTGCTCCTCGAGTTGGGCCACCACAGCATCCTGGTAATCGCTCGTCCGATAGGATGCAGCGGCCTCCACTCCCACTCCAGCTACTGCTGAGGCCCACATTCCCTCGAATGTATGTCCCTGGAGGGCTGCGAGGGGGGAATCCCTCAAGTCGAGCACATCCAGGACAACCCGATTATCCCCCGGACTGAATGTCCCATCCAATGGGTCCACCCAAGCCGCCCCTAACTTGCTGGGATCTCCCTGGATATGCTGGGAGACGGAGATGTCCGTTGCCGAAGAGCCACGGAAAAAAACATTGACGCCGAGAAATGCGCACACAGAAGATGTGTCCTCGCCGATGAGAAATCCATATCCATTGGCGGAATCAAGTCTCAGGAAGCCCTGGGAGATCTCCGCAACGAGCTTGCCCCCATTTTCCGGACTGGCATTTATCTGCCCCACTATGTCCTCAAGGGTTGTGGAGGAGTCCACCTGGACCTCTATCTTCCCAACCGGATTTGGGGGAGAAGAGGAATCATAGAGCCAGATGGTCAAGGTTCCCTCCTTGAGCCTCTCGGCATAGGGCAGATTTGATGAGAAAAGGGGAGCGTTCGGATCCTCTATCTGGACTTCGGCTTTGAGGCTCGAGAAGGGAGAAAGGGGGGCACCTCTCGAAACCCTGGTATTGACCTCCCAGATGAGCTCCCGGGCCAGGGAATCGAGCCTGTCCATCTCCCTGAGCACCACCCTATCCCTCATCCCCAGTATTCCAGCCATGGATCCGGAACTTATGTGGTCGGTCATCATGACCTCGTTCCCATGGGAGTCTGTCCAGAGCACGTCCTGTATCCCTGGAGAGGTCTCCTTCACCTCCAGCTCCCACCTGTTGGTGCCCATGACCAGGGCCATTCCCCCAGGTCCCATGACCCACATGGTGCCGTCATCCGCTTCCCAGAAATCGACATTGAGGAGACCTGCTAACTCGTCCAAGGCCTTGTCTCTCATGTCCTTGAGGTCGTTGGGATTCTGGCCCGACCCCTTGGACCTGGCTATCTGGAGGTTCAATTCAGCTATCTGGGAAGTGAGCTCGTTCACCCTCTGGACAGAGATGGCCAAGGACCTGTTGAGCTGGTCCCTCAGACTCACGAGCTTGGAGTGAAGTCCGTTCAACCTGGAGGTGAGCTCCAGTGCTGTCTCCTTGAGGGCCACCTTCTGCGCACTCCCCTCGGGATGGAGGGAGAGCTCCTCCCACGCAGACCAGAAATTTTGAAACTGGGCCCCCAGGTCGCTGTCCGAAAGACCCGAGTATATTGCCTCTAGCTGTCTGAAATAAGATGCCTGGGTGGAGAGATTCCCCTGGGTCCCGAGCTCTCTCCTCAGTTGGGTGGCCAGGAAATCGTCGTAGACCCTCTCTATGGAGACGGGCCTCACGCCCCTGCCCAGTTGGCCAGGGCTACTGTCTTGGGGTTTTGCCGGCTCCAAGATGAGGATTTGGCGGCTGTAACCAGGGGTGTTGACATTGGCAATGTTGTGGGCTGTTACAGAAACCCCCATCTGCTGTGCATGGAGGGACCATCTTCCGATATCCAAGATCGTGTTGATGCTCGCCATGGGGAGCTCCTGATGACTCCTGTCATACCTCCTGGGAAAGGCGTGCGCCCTGGTCTCCCTCTGTTTCCAGAGCTCCCAGGCTCGTATATCTAGAAGATGATGGATCGAAGCCCGAGAGGATGGCTATTGCTCCCTCTATCCGGCCCAGGGCTGACCTGAGAAGATACCCATTGCCCTCGCTGAGATGGCTCACCTGCCCTGCAAGCTCCCTCAGCTCCTCCCTGGACCTGAGGAGGCCTTCCCTTTCCTCGTTCTGGGCCTCAGAGAGGACCACCTCGAAGAGGCTTCGGCCCTCTCCAGCCAAGGCCTGGAGCCTCTCCCTCAGAGCCTCCCTCGACTCCTCCAGGATCTTTCCCTTGAGAAGGAGTGTCTCCTTGGCCTTGATGCATTCCAGTAGGCCATCTAAGTCGTTTCTGACTATACACTCCCTCTCCTTCAAGAGGACATCCCTCTGTTCCCTGAGATGTCTTCCCTCCCACTGGAGGTGGCTCAAGAGTTCCCTGGTTATTCCCCTTCCCTCCATCTTCCCCGCTCCATCGACTCCTCTCTCCCACGGAACCACACAGGAGGTCCCTCGGGTCCAGGGTCTCGAAGATTGGACCCATCGAAGGCTACAGTTCCCCTCTCACCAAAGCCTCCACGAGCTTCTCCGAAAGACCATCCAGGTCCACCTTGTACTCGCCCTTCTGTATCATGGCCTTCAGTTCCTCTACCTTTTCCAACCGAACCTCCGGCATCTCCTCGAGCATAGCCTTTATTCTCTGTATCTCCCTGGCCCTCGAGGAGATCTCCACTTTCTCCCCTAACTGCTTCTCCCCTTGAGGTTCCTGGGTCTTGTGGGCCTCGGCCTCGACCCTGCCCCTTTGCAGTAGCGCATCTACGGGTGTGTATCCACCTGTGGAATCTATCTTCATCTTTCCTCTCCGTGGCCTTTATCGAGCATGGAGGATACCCCTTGTGGCTCCTCTTCCCCCAAGTTCCCAATATATATATCGGTCAAATTGGGAAAAACTTGAGGACCATCTTCCGGATGACCACTCGAAGCCCCAAGAGAAAGTCTCCTCATCATCATCTGAGCGAGGCCGATCCCCCTCGTACTCAAGAGCCTGGCGAGCTCCTCATCCAAGAGCCCTTGGTACAGCTCCCCTTGTCGGCTCGTTCCCTGGGGAACGGTCTTCCTCATACCCTTTATGAGCATCTCCAGGAAGAGGGCCTCGAATTCTGTGCAAGCAGAAAGGAGCCTTTCCCTCTCCGCTGCCCGATCATCCCCCTGGAGTTCGAGGGCAGAGGATGAAGGATCCTTCTCCCTCCTTTCCTGGAAGAGAATTTCATTGGTCCGAGAGGGCCAAGTGCGCCATCCAATCTCCATCACATCACCTCGAGCTGAGCGTGAAGTGCTCCAGCCCTGTGGATGGCCTGGAGGATCGTTATAAGTTGCCTGGGGTTTGCGCCGATGGCGTTGAGGGCCTTCACAAGGTCCGCTATTGTCACTCCGGAGCTCAACATGGTCACGCCCTGCGACCTTTCCTGCACCTGGATATCGCTTCTCGGGAGCACCACTGTCTGTCCTCCAGGTGCCATATCCGCCCCTGTTGTGGGGGCAGGACTCGGAGCCGCTCCTTGCGGAGCCCTAGGAGAGAAAGGCGCTGCCGGAACTGCCTCGGGTGTCTCCTTTATTATCACTGTGAGGCCACCTTGCGCCACTGCAACTGGATCTATCCTGACCTTCTCTCCCATGATCACTGTCCCTGTCCTCTCATCCAGGATCACCTTGCCGGATGCATCGGGCTGGATCTCCACGGACTCCGCAGCCGCGAGGAACTCTGCTGGTCTGTTCAGGAAATCTGGGGGCGGAACCAACTCTATGGTCCTCCCGTCTATGCACCTTGCCACTTCGGGACCAAAGTGAGCCTTCAGGGCCCGTACAGCCCTTTGAGCTGTGGTGAAATCCTCCTTGTTCAGTATCAGCCGGAAGCTATCCCTCTGGTTGATGGAGGAGGGGACCTCCTTCTCCACTGTCCCGCCGTTGGGCACTATGCCCACAGTTGGGTGATTCTGTTGAACCCTTCCCCCAGATGCCCCTCCGAATGTGAATCCGCCAACGGATACAGGCCCTTGGGCCACAACATACACCTCGCCATCGGGCCCCCTCAAGGGAGTGAGCACCAGGGTTCCCCCTTGGAGACTCTTGGCATCCCCTATGGATGAGACCTGAACGTCTATCTTCTGCCCCTGCCTCACGAAGGGGGGGAGTTGGGCTGTGACGACGACCGCCGCCACGTTTTTGACCTTTATGGCCTCTGCTGGCACCCTTATGCCCATCCTTAGGAGCATATTGGAGAGGGAGTGCACGGTGAATTGGGTGTTGTTCTGGTCCCCTGTTCCCTGAAGCCCTATTACAAGACCGTAACCCACAAGGGGATTAGATCTCACACCTTCTATGGATGAGATCTCCTTGAGTCTCACAGCCCAAGCATCCTGAGCCCAAGATACTCCCACAAGGACCAAGACCAAAGTCAATCTATTCCACCTCATGGCCCCTCACCTGTCTCCGCTTCCATCAGAATGGCCACACGTGGTCCAAGAGCCTCCCCACCCAGCCTGGCTTCTGTTTGTCGCTCACAACCCCCTGGCCAGCGTAAGCTATCTGGGCATCAGCTATGACCGAGGACAGGACCGTATTGTCGGATTGTATGTCCTCGGGCCTCACAACGCCCCTGAGTATTATGTATTGCCGCTCGTTGTTTATGAGGACCTCCCTATAGCCCTCTATTCTCAGAAGACCCTGGGGAAGCACCTCAACCACCTTGGCGCTCAAGGTGGCGACCAAGGTGTCCTTTCTCTGGGTTGTGCCCGAGCCCTCGAACTCGTTCTTGAGGGATCCTGAGGCCTCAGGCTTGAAACCACCCACACTGAGCGGTGCACCGAAGAAGCTCGTCACAGAGGCAGAGAGGGAGCTGTCCCTGGAGGTCTTGGTGCTAGCGGATTTGAGGGCCTCAGCGTTTTCCACGATCCTCACCGTGAGAACATCTCCGACCCTCCTTGCCCTCAGATCCGAGTACAGATCCCCCAATCTAGCGCTGGGCTTCCAGAGGCTTCCCTCTTTCTGGGGTTCCTCCTTCAGGGCAAAGGCCCCGGGATTGGGAGTCCAGGGTGGTGGGGGGGGAAGGGCTGGGGAACACCCGAAGGAAAAGAGGGCCGAGATCATGCACAGGAAAGCGATCCTAAAGGCTGCGGATCCCATGACCTCCCTCCTCAAAAATCCACAACTACCCTCTTTGCGTCCACTACCCTGGCCACTATGACCTGCCTGGACGAGGTGTTGAGGACCCTTATGCTCTCTCCCTTGCCTCCATCCTCCAGGCTTTGACCTGGGGCGACTATCCTCAGATTTTCCGCTTCCAGCACGATCTCCACCTTCTGGCCTTTCCTCAAGATGGGTTCGGGCCTGAACTGATCTTTCCTCAGGACGGCCCCAGCCTGGATCGCCCTCACTGCTCTCATCCCCAGGACCTCCCGAGGATCCTCCAGTGCCCCTGGAGGGAAGGTCTGGGGAGGGACACCCCTTTTCCCCACACATTCGGAGGTGAGAAGATCACCCTTGGAAAGGGAACACGTCAATACCCAAAGGGGCCTCTCACCCTCAGGGGGCTTTTCAGGTCCCGAGGCCAGTGCATTCCAAACGGCCCACAGGGAGCCAATCAGGACCCAAGTCGCGACAAATGGCTTCATTTTCGAGTCTCCCCCTGGTCCATCTCAGTTCATCTATCTCTTGAGATTGTTCGCCATCTGGAGCATGTCGTCCGAGGCTTGAATCGCCTTGGAATTCACCTCATATGCCCTCTGGGCCACTATCATCGAGACCATCTCCTCGACTATGTTCACATTGGACATCTCCAGGAATCCTTGGGCAATGGTCCCAAGACCCTGGTCTCCTGGGGTACCCTCCACTGGATCTCCGGAGGAGTCCGTTGGGATGAAGGCGTTCCTTCCGATGGAGAAGAGGCCCGGAGGATTGGGGAATCGGGTGAGCGTTATCCTGCCTACCTCCGTGAAGCCGGTCTGGCCTGGCCTCATCACCGAGACCGTCCCATCTGCCCCGATGGATATGGCCGTAGCGTCCTGGGGGATGGTTATCCCGGGCTCCAACTTGTAGCCTTCGGATGTCACTATCTCCCCTTGGCTGTTGAGCTTGAAGGCTCCGTCCCTGGTATAGGCAGTCTCGCCTGTTGGGAGAACTATCTTGAAGAAGCCTTGCCCCTCTATGGCCAGATCCAGCTCGTTTCTCGTGAGCTGAAAATCCCCCTGACCGAAGAGCTTGTGCACTGCCACTGGCCTAGTCCCTAGACCTACTTGGAAGCCCGTTGGGAGCTGACTCTGGGAGGAGGAAGCGGCCCCGGGATAACTCAGAGACTGGTAAAGGAGATCCTGGAAGTTCACCTTGCTCTTCTTGAAGCCAGTGGTGTTCACATTGGCCAGATTGTTGGATATGACATCTATCTGAAGCTGCTGAGCCTCCATGCCCGAGGCAGCTGTCCAAAGGGAACGTATCATGGCTGTAGCGCACCTCCTTCCATTGCCCGATCTTTCAGGCCGTCCTGCTCATCTCCTGAACAGCCCTTTCCCCCAATCTGTCCATGGTCTGGACCATCTTCTGTTGCATCTCGAAAGAGCGGATGACCTCTATCATCTGGACCATGCACTTTATCACGCTGCAGTTGGAGAGCTCCACGTAACCGGACATTATTTTCGGATCAGGATCGTCTTGAACCTCGGTCCCCTCTGGAACTCTGAAGAGGCCATTCCCTTGTTTTTCCAGTTGGGATGTGTCTTGCACCTTGACCACCCTGAGGCGCCCCATGACGCCCCTGTCTGTGGTGACCTGACCTTCTTGGGAAATACTCACCCAGGCCGGGCTCCCGAGGACTATTTCCCCTTGCTCACCCATGACCGGCATCCCTCCCAGGACTAGCCTTCCATCCTTGTCGAGAGAGAGGCGCCCGTCCCTCGTGAGTTTCATCCCCTCGTTGTCTCCGATGACAAGAAATCCCCTTCCCCCTATGGCCAGATCCAGGGGCTCTCCGGTAAAAGCGACCTCACCTGGGGAGAAATCCGTCCTCCTCACGGACACCCTCACCTGGCCTTTGGCCCCGTAGGATCCGTCGATTGAGCTCCCCGGCTCCTCGAAGGCCACCTCCTCCATCTTGAAGCCCACTGTGTTCACATTGGCTAGATTGTTGGCCAGGACATCCAGTTGGTGCTGCCTAGCAATCATGCCAGATGCCGCGACATACAATTGAGAGAACATCCGGGAAATCACCTCTCTTCTGGCTTTTCCCACTCCAGGGGCCTGCCCCTGGAAGACCCACTGTCTCCCATAGCAATGGGTGTGCCATATCTTGAGACCAAGAAAACCGGGCCCTTCGTGGGAGTCCTTGTTCTTCCATGGGGAAAATCCATCCTTTGCGGGGCATTTTTTTCCCAATGGTCCAAGCTCACATCATCATCTCGTCCCTTCTAGGGGTGGGGTCCTTGGAGATGACCTCCTTGATGAAGCTCACCTCTGCCAACCCGAGACCACTTCTCTTGGCGACCTCCCTCAGGGGGAGCCCTTTTCTCACGAGCTCGAATGCAGCAGTGTAAGCTCCCTCGGCACAGAGCAGGGCTTCTTTGGCTCGCTGTAGCCTCTCCAGGGTCTCTGTGGCCCTCATCTCTGCCCTGTCCAACTCTTCGGACAAAGAGGCCATTTTCTGGAGCTTGATCTCGATGGCCGTGAGGAGCTCCCTACCAGTTCGCTCCCAGACAAGGAGCTTTTCCTCGATCTCCTCCATGGAGGAGCTTTTTTCCTCCTTGAACCCCGAAGTCATCGGATTTTTCCTGAAGATGAGGGTCAAGATCAGAAACCCAGCCAAGAGATCGAACGCCAATTGCAAGGCCAATACGAATTTGCTTTCCATGGCAATCACCTCTCACACCCTTATGTCTATCTGAAAAGCTTGTTCCTCCTGCCCCCCACTTTCTCCGAGTTCAGAGGAGGCCACATCATCACTTTCGGGCCATCCATCTGGATCAGGAGCCTTCCTTTGGGGTCGGGTCCTTTGTTGGCCATTCCTTCCCCTGCCGTAGGTGAGGCGCTCCAGGGCCCCTGATATGGCTCCAGGGCCGTTAGAATCCATAGCAACCTCCAAAACAAGAAGCTCGGGACTCTCCCTCCCCGGCACCTCAGAGGAGCAAGTATTCCAGAAATCTCACGCTTCCAGGCCTCACACCTGGCCAGTGGGAGGAAAGCCCTTGGTCCAAGATCTCCTTCACCCTTCTCATTCCATCGGGCCCCTTGACATCCCTTGGCTCCAAAGGAGAGAGAAGCTCGTAAACCTTCCTTCTCACCATCCAGGGTCTTATACCCTCATCCTCGATGTCCACAGCCAGGGATAGAAGGAGGCCGTAGGTTCCCCCCTTGATGGGCACGATCATCTCCAGGTGCATTTGATTCGAAAATAAGGGGCGGGTGAGCCTTTGGGGCTCGGCCCCCTTCTGGGTCAAAAGGCCGTGGGCGAAAAGGCAGGCCCCAGCTATGGCGAAAACAAAGGAAACCGCCACTGCTACAATGGAGACCCTTCTCCTGGGAGAACTCTCCTGCCAGTAGGATCCTATATTGGATATACCGAGCCATCTCAGCTTCCCGGTCTGTCTCCAACTGCTTTCCTTTTCGGGACTGGGCCTCTGCTCTTCCAGCATACCCGAATGGGTACGATCAGCGGCCGAAGGCTTCCCATTTTTGCCAGAAGTCGAGGGGGGTGCTGATGGATCCTTTTGGGAAGCCGCGTCCTCAGCCAGGCCCATCTTCTTTTCCCACTCGGCTATAGCTGCCTCGTCCATCTGGTCCTCGAAGAGGAGAGCTTCCTCCACCTCTTTACCCTTTCTCTTGAGGACCTTGGGCTTCTTCGCCTTCTGTGGGGTCATCTGGTCCATGGGTCCTCTCACAAGTTCCTCATGGGGCCATGGCAGATCTCAGCTTGCCCAGAGCCCTGGCATGGAGCTGACAGACCCTGGATTCCGAAAGCTCCATCACCATGCCTATCTCCCTCATGGTGAGCTCTTCAAAATAGTAGAGATGCACAACCATCTGTTCCTTGGGGTCCAAGCCTTCAAGGGCCCTCCTTATCCTCGATCGAATCTCCTTCAAGCTGCACATCTCGAAGGGGTCATATTCATTGCCTGCCTCGACTCCTCCTTCCTTGCCCTCAGCCTGGATGAGCTCCTCCAGGGAAACGAAGGAGCCCCCCTTCGCCTCCAGGATCATCTGGTGATAGTCGTCCATGTTCATCCCGAGATAATCAGCTAGCTCCTCCTCTGTGGGAGGCCTGCGGAGCTTTTTTTCCAGGGAAACCTGGGCATCCTCGAGTCTCTTCAGCCTCTCCCTCACTGTCCTCGTTGCCCAGTCCATGGAGCGAAGCTGGTCGAGTATGGCCCCCCGAATCCTGAACTCAGCATATGTCCTGAGCTGGGTCCCCTTGGCTGGGTCGAACTTGTCAAGGGCATCGAGAAGCCCCACTATTGCCGCATGGGTGAGGTCTGAAATCTCCACACCTGGGGGTATTCGACCCACTAACCTCAGGACCTGGTACTTGATGAAAGGGAGAAACTCCTGTATGTGGCGCTCCCTTTCCGAAGGGCTCAGACCATTCTTGGCTGCCTGGCCAAGACCCATGGCCTCTTTCATGAGACTTGGAACACTCATGCTCTCCTCACGCGTAGGGGCCGAAGAGGGTCATTCCCCCAATGGAGTCTTCCCTCCCTGCCATCTCCATTATTCGAATGGCTATCTCCCTCAGGTGGCTTGTAGCCCTCGCCTCTGGGAACATATGGACAAAGGGCCTCTGGCTCCTCACCGATTTCATGACAGCTCCATCCCATGGGAGCCACCCGAGCTCCTTCAAGGAGAACTTGAGAAAGGTCTCCACCACCCTGTTCAATCCCTCGAAGGTGGCATGGGCCTCCTGAGGGGACCTCGCGTTGTTGACGACAATGAGAAAATCGCGCCTTCTGTAATGGAGGAACATGAGCTTTATCACAGCGTATGCATCGGTTATGCTCGTGGGCTCGGGGGTGACGATGACAATGAGCCTCTCAGCCATTGCGTTGAACTGAAGCACATTCTGTGAGACCCCGGCAGCCGTGTCTATGAGGAGAAGATCGTGATCGCCTCCCAGGAGATTTATCCCCGAGTAGAGAAGAAGCCTCTGCTCCTTGGTGAGATGGGTCAGGTCGGACTGGCCCGAACCTCCGGGCACGATGCTTATGCCCGAAGGTCCCTCGGTGACTATCTCCTGGAGAAGACAGCGGCCCTCGAGAAAATCCCTTATTGTCCTCTGGGGATTGAGGCCGAAGAGGACGTCCACGTTGGCAAGGCCCATGTCCCCATCGAAAAGGAGAACCTTTCTCCCCATCTCGGAGATCAGGCATGCCAGATTGGCAGCTAGGCTCGTCTTTCCCACACCCCCCTTTCCACTTGTAACAGCTAGGCTCCTAACAGGAGGCACTTTGCTCGAGGCCTGGGCAACACTTCCCTTGAAGCTCAGCTTTCTCAGTGTGGCTCCCTGGTCTTGTGCCAAGATCATCTTTCCAAAGCCTCCATGACCCCAATTTTCGCCTGGTGATCCATCTCTTCCCCTCGGCCCTCGAAACAGGGCCTCTTTCCTCAGCCCGATGCCGCAGTCATCTGGGGCTCGGCATAGAAGAGAGGCAGTCCCCAGAGCACCCAGGAAGCTATGTCCTCTTTCCTGGCCACCCTTATGTCCTCCGGGACCCTCTGGCCCATTGTGAAGAAGGCGAAGGGCAATCTCATCTGCACCGAGACACTGAAAAGAGATCCCAGATGGGATGCTTCGTCCAGTTTGGTCCCTATCAGGGCTACGGGATTCAGGGGCATGAATCTCCTCGCGGCCCTCTCCAAGGCAATGGGCTCTGTGGGAGCAGCGAGAAGGAGCACTGTCTTTATCCTCGAGTCAGTGGTCAATAGGGATTCGAGTTCAGCCACCTGGCCCTCATCCATGGGGCTTCTTCCAGCTGTGTCTATGAATATGACGTCCCTGTCCGAGTGAGAATCGATGACCTGGGAGATCTCCTCTGGAGTCAGAACCACCTCCAAGGGCACCCCCATGATCCTGGCATAGGTCTTGAGCTGCTCCACTGCAGCTATGCGGTAGGTGTCGTTTGTGAGGAGGGCAACCCTCTTTCCCTGTTCCAGGGTGCACCTCGCAGCCAGCTTGGCAACGGTGGTCGTCTTGCCCACCCCAGTGGGCCCTACGAATGCTATGACCCTAGGTTTCACCGTCTCCGTGTCATGGAGAGGATCCACTGTCTTGCTCACCCTGAGGAGCATCTCTTCGACCTTCCTGAGAAAAAGCTCCTCGCTCGTCTGATCTCCCAGAAGTTCCTCCACCCTGCTCAAGATCTGAATGGCATGGGTCTCCTTCACCCCATGTTTCGTGAGCCTGTAGAGGACCGAGCTACCAAAAATGGCGGCCAACCCCTCCTTATTGCTGGCACTTTGGCGAACCATTCGGGATGCCCACCATCTCATCTCATCGAGTTCTGCCTCCAGTCTTGCGCTCAATTGCTTGGCAGGGTCCTGAACCGACCTGAATATCCTCTCCACTTCCTTTCTCAACTCATTGAGCTCGCACCTCAAGCTCTCTAGGACCTTATGGCCATTTTCTGCCTGTCTGGCCCCATCCTGTTGAGCTGATGTCTCTTGCGGGGATGCGATATCCACGGCTGCTGTGACCTCCACCATGGGCCTTCCCAGAAGACCGAAGGCCTTTTTCCCTTCCATGACCTTGCGGGTGGAGATGATGACTGCCTGTGGCCCAAGGTCCCTCTTTATCATCTTGAGGGCTTCTTGCATGTCGATGGCTTTGTAGGTCTTAACCGTCATGGGACAACCTCACTATCTCAAGGGTCTCCACCATGACCTCCCTGTCCACCTCCTGGTGGGAGAGAACGGCCAGGGTCGGGATATATCTCTCGATGAGCTGCCTCAGGTGGGGCCTGAGGGAGGAATCGCAGAGAAGTACAGGGGGGTGCGGCCTCTGGAGATGGGGTTCGAGGGCTTTCTGAATCGAGAGAACAACCTTCCTCGCCAGATCGGGGTCCAGGGCGAGATAAGTCTCCACCTCGTTCCTCCTGAGGGAACCGAGGAGGGTCTCCTCCAGGGCAGGATCGAGAAGCATGGCTGGAAGCCGGCCATTTTCGTCCACGTAGCGCTTGGTTATTGCCCTTCCAAGACCGGCCCTCACGTATTCGGCCAGGATTCGAGGATTTCTCGTGTGGGGCGCCCAGTCCCCGAGGATTTCCAGGATGTGAACCAGGTCTCTGACCGAGACCTGTTCCCTCAAGAGGTACTGGATGACCCTGTGGACCTCTCCTATGGTGAGCAACTTGGGGATGAGCTCCTCGACTACCTTGGGATGTTCCTTGGCGACATTGTCCACGAGCTTCTGCACGTCCTGGCGACTCACAACCTCGTCGAGATGCCTCCTCACCACCTCCGAAAGATGGGTTATGAGAACAGTATCCGGGTCCACGACCGTGTAGCCCAGGGCCTGAGCCCTTTCCTTTTCCTTTTGAGGGATCCACATAGCCGGAAGCCCGAAGGTCGGCTCTTTGGTGGGAATGCCCTTCAAGGGGGCCTTGGCACCCCCTGGATCGAGAGCCAAACAATGGCCCATCATGAGCTCGCCTGTGGCAACGGAAACCCCTCTCAACTTTATGGAGTACTGGTTGGGCTTGAGCCTCAGATTGTCACGGATGTGCATGAGGGGTATTATCACTCCCATCTCGAGGGCGATCTGTCTCCTGAGCATCCTTATTCTCTCGAGGACCGTCCCCTTCTGTTCCGTGTCCACGAGGGGGATGAGGGCATAGCCGATTTCCAGCTCCAGGACATCCAGCGGAAGTAGGGACTCCACTTCCTCCCTGGATCCCAAGGGGGGACCTGCGGGAGCCTGAGCCTTTGCCCTCTGATCAGCCCTCACCTTTTCCTGACGGTGCATCCTCATGGCCATTGTCCCCACCAGCCCAGCGAGAAGCAAAAAGGGAAGCATGGGGAGCCCGGGCAGGAGGGCCATTCCCAGAAGTATACCAGCTGCCATTCCCATGGCCCTGAAGTTGTGGATGACCTGTCTCGTGATATCTGTCCCCAAGAAGGAGTCCGAAGCAGCTCTAGTGACCACAATCCCCGCTGCCGTGGAAACTATCAGGGCTGGAATCTGGGAGACGAGGCCGTCTCCAATGGTGAGGATGGTATAGGTTCGAAGGCCTTCCAGGATTGGCATTCCCTTTTGCCCCACCCCAATGATGAGGCCACCTACTATGTTTATGAACACTATGACCATTCCTGCTATGGCATCCCCACGGACGAACTTGCTCGCCCCGTCCATGGCTCCGTAGAAATCGGCCTCTTTCTCTATGAGGCGGCGCCTCTCCCTCGCGGTCTTGTCATCTATGAGGCCTGCATTGAGATCAGCATCTATGCTCATTTGCTTCCCTGGCATGGCATCCAGGGTGAATCTGGCTGCGACCTCCGCTATTCGGCCAGATCCCTTGGTTATGACGATGAAGTTGATGACTACGAGAATGAGAAAGACCACGAGTCCCACCACATAATTGCCACCTACCACGAAGTTGCCGAATGCCTGGATGATGCGGCCCGCTGCATCAGCTCCTTCGTGACCCCTGAGGAGGATGAGACGGGTAGAGGCGACATTCAGGGCCAACCTGAACAGGGTCGCAACGAGAAGCACTGTGGGAAATACCGAGAACTCGAGGGGCTTCACGATGTACAGGGAGACCATTATGATGACAACGGAGAGGGTTATGTTCAGGGCGAGGAGGACGTCCAAGAGGCCTTTGGGCATGGGAAATACCATGACCAGAATTATCCCCATGACCCCTCCAGCCAGGAACACCTCGCTTGTCCTCAGGGAGGGAATGTAACCGGGATGGCTTGTCGCTTTCTGGACGCTCACCCTTCACTCCCCCGACTCTTCTCCGATCTTTTGCGATACACATATGCCAGGACCTCTGCCACAGCCCTGTAAAGCTCGACGGGGATCTGGCTTCCCACATCCACCATCTTGTAAAGGGCCTGGGCCAGGGGCTTGTTCTCCACTATTTCCACTGAGTGCCTTCTGGCGATCTCCTTTATCCTCTCGGCCAGATATCCAGCCCCTTTTGCCACAACAATGGGAGCGCTCATCTTGGCCTTGTCGTACTTGAGGGCTATTGCCAGGTGCAATGGGTTTGTTATGACCACATCTGCCTTGGGGACTTCCGCCATCATCCTGCGGCGGGCCATCTCCCTCTGCCTTTGGCGAATCCTTGCCCTGACCTTGGGATCCCCTTCCCTCTGCTTGAACTCTTCTTTCACTTCCTCCTTGGTCATTCGGAGGCTTCTTTCGTGCTCCCACCTCTGGTACAGGTAATCGAGAAGGGCGAGGGCAGCGACCACCATTCCAGCTCTGAGACCTATGCGGACTATGCCCCCGGACATCTCCCTGGCCACAGACCAAGGAGAGGCGTTTCCAAGGGCCTGGAGGATCTCCCACTCCTCCATCACGGAGCGCCAAAGGACCCAAGCAACTATGGCCAGCTTGACGAGCCCCTTTAGGAGCTCGACCATCGAGTTCAAGGAGAGGATCCTCCTCAATCCCTCCACGGGATTTATCCTGGCCCAATTGGGAGACAGGGCCTCGGGCGCACTCAGGAATCCGATCTGGGCGAGATTCGCCCCTATGACCACGAGGACCATCAGGCCAACGAAGGGTCCTGCAATTGAGGCCGAAGTGATCATGAAGTCCATGAAGAGGGCCGAAAGCCCTTCCGGGGTCAGCTCCATGGCAAAACTATTGGAGATGAGATCTGAGAAGCTCGCCATGGCGGAGCTCGATATGCTCCCCCCAGCAATGGAGAGAAAGCCTGCAGAAGCGAGGAGAACCATTGCCGAAGGGACTTCCCTGCTCCTCGCCACCTGTCCCCTCTTTCTGGCCTCCTCCCTCCTTTTCTGGGTCGGGGCCTCGGTCCTGTCCTGATCACCCCTTGTGGGCATTACCCCCTCTCCCCATCAAAATGCCAATCGAAACAGTCTCTCCATCGCTCCCTCGAGCCACAAAAGTCCATCGGGCAGCCACTGGCCGAGGGTCCCCAAGGCCATCCCCATGGCAATGAGCCCGAGCCCCACCTGAAAGGGAGCCGTCACGATGAAGATGTTCATTTGAGGGACCATCCTCGCCAGGAGTCCCAAGCCCAATTGGACAAAAAGCAAGATCATCAAGGCTGGTGCAGCCAAGGACAAGGCGCTGGAAAAAAGATGCCTCCCCGCTTCTATAGACCCATGGAGGGGGCCCAGAGAAGGTTCCCAGAGCCCCTTCCCCGGCTCTTCCATGAGACCCCTTAAGACCAGGTGGTGCCCATCGAGCTGTAGGAACAACCATAGAGCGAGTAGTTGGAGGATTTGAGCAGTGACGGACATCTGATGCTGTCCCACTGGATCCATCACATTGGCTATTCCCAGGCCCATCTGGTACCCCAGAACCTGAGCAGCCAATGGCACTGCAGAGAGGATCAACTGTACAAGCCATCCCATGGCCAATCCCATGAGGCCCTCCCTCAATATGGCAAGGGAGAGAGGCCAGACATCCAGCTCAGGCTCCTTGATGGCCCGAGACATGAGGGGCAGAAAAGCCCAGGAGAGCCCAAGGGCGAGCATCACCCTCACCCCCAAGGGAATGGCCCTCGAGCCAAAAAGGGGCATGGCCAAAAAAAGGCCCGAGAACCTGGCCAGAACCAGGGGAAAGAGCGCGAGGTTATCCACCATCCCCTTCAACGCATCCACAGGGAAAGATCTCCCATGATCCTGGTTGTGAATTCCACGAGATGGTCCAGCATCCAAGGAAAGAAGATCACCAGTGCGAGGGCCACAGCCAGAAGTTTTGGCACGAAGGTCAAGGTCATGTCCTGTATCTGGGTCACTGCCTGTGCCAGACTCACAGCAAGCCCAGCTATGAGGCTGAGGCCCAACATGGGCCCACAGAGGAGCAACGTGAGCTCCAGAGCTTGTCTTCCCAACGCTATCACGCTTGCCTGGTCCAAAGGTCACCTCTCGTCTCGCTCACATGAAACTCCTCACCAGGGACCCCACGAGGAGATTCCACCCGTCCACAAGCACAAAGAGCATGAGCTTGAGGGGAAGGGAGATCATCACAGGGGGCAACATGAGCATGCCCATGGAAAGGAGCAAACTGGATACGACCAGGTCCAAGATCACAAAGGGGATGTGGAGCAAGAAGCCTATTTGAAAGGCTGTCTTGAGCTCACTTATCATGAATGCTGGTATGAGGACAGACATGGGAATATCCGATGGCTCTTGAGGCCTCTCCATCTTCCCCAAGTCCACGAATAGGAGGATGTCCTTCTCCCTCGTCTGCCTGAGCATGAACTCTCTCACTGGGACCGTGGCCCTGGAGAGGGCCTCTTCGTGGCTTATCTGGTGGGATAAGTAGGGTTGAAGGGCCTCCTGATGGACCCTTGTCCAGACAGGGGCCATGATGAAGACTGTGAGGAAAAGGGAAAGGGCTATCAGAATCTGGCCAGGGGGGAGTTGATGCGTTCCTATGGCTTGGCGAAGGAGGGAGAGGACAACGACAATCCTGGTAAAGGATGTCAGCATCATCACCAAGGCAGGGGCCAAGGACAGAACTGTCAGGAGAAGGAGAATCTGGAGCGCTGGAGAGAGATCTCCCTTTTCCCCGACCCTTATGGTGATCTCGGCTGCCCAGGAAGGCCCGGCTCCTCCGATTACCAGTTGAAAGAAGAGGAGCCCTGCTGTTGACCCAAAAGCTCGCACCATCATTGGAGAGAACACTCCTTTTGGGTTGAGGAGGACTGACCCTCATCACCTGAGAGCCTGGCTATTAGCTCCAACCTCTCCCTCGAGGAGGAGAGAAGGAACTTCTCTCCCTCGACTTCAACTAGAACCAGTGCCATCCCCTGACTGACAGGGCACACTGCCTTCAACTTGATGGATGATGTGGCAGAGGGCAAAGTCTGGGTGAGATGGGGTGAGAGCTTTCTCAGCCCCCAGATGGCCAAGAAGGCCAGACCCACTGCGACAATCGTTCCACCTGCGGGGTTCAGACCGCTGAGCACCCCTTCCCTGGGGGCAAGACTCCAAGCTCCCAGGAGGGCGAGGAGACCTCCTCCTGCGAACATCAGAGGAGTGAACCGACCCCTTCTCCCACTTTGTGCCCTCATCCCATCCGCTCCACTCGCTCCTGGGGGCTCAAGATCTCCGAGATCCTGATCCCGAACCTATCGTTCACCACGACGACCTCTCCCCTGGCTATGAGCTTGTTGTTCACGAAGACCTCGAGATGATCCCCAGCCATCTTGTTGAGCTCGATTATGGATCCTTGGCTCAACTGGAGGAGTTCCTTGATGGCCATCTTGGTCCTTCCAAGCTCCACGGTCACTTGCATGGGGATGTCGAGGATCATGTCCAGGGATCGCGCTCCTCCCTGGCTCGCATCCGAAAGGGTCGTACTGGCATTTTGAGATGTAGTCTCTTGCATTTTCCCTCCTTCTCCCTCTCCTCAGCTGGGCTCTGCCTTGACGATCTTGACAGCCCTCTTTCCATTGAGCTCACCAGGTTGGGCCCAGAGCTTCGTTTTCCCCTCCACCTTCACAGGGAGGGGTTTTCCGGGAAAGGAATCCAAGAGGAGCAATTCCCCCTCTTTCATCTCCACTATTTTTCCAAGGGGCACCATGGCATCTCCAAGAACCACTGAGACCTCCACCTGGGCCTCCATTAGGTGTACCTCGAGGTGTCTTGTCCAGAGGCGGGCCTTCTTCTCCCTCTCGGGTGCTGAGCCAGGAAGCCTATCCCTGTATTGCTCGAGCATGGTGAAAGGTAGACAGAGGATCAGCATTCCTCTGGCGAGTTCCAACTCCACCTCCAGCTGTATGCACAGGACGGGTTCAGAAGGAAGGAGTACAGCGGCGAATTGGGGATTGACCTCGGACCTTTCCAGCTCGATCTTCACTGGCTCCAGGGAATTCCAGGCTTCGTTGAGGTCTCCCAGGGCATCTCGGACCAATCTTTGGATCAGGCGATTCTCTATATTGGTGAAGTCCCTCCCCTCTATCTTCAACTGGCCTTCTGGGGTTCCTCCCATGATGAACTCTATGAGGAGGTATACGAGGTTGGGTTCCAGCACGAGAAGGCCCACGCCCTGAAGGGGTTCCACTCTGAAGACATGGATGCTGCTGGGCATGGCTAGGGCTTTGAGAAAGTCCCTGAACTTCTTCACTTCGGAGGCAAGGGGGGAGACCTCCGCCATCCTCCTTATGGCCGAGGTGAGGGTAGTTGTGAGCCTGTGGGCAAATTTGTCCATCATGGCATCAACAGCAGGTATCTTGCCGTGCACTATCCTGTCGTGCTTGGAGAAGTCGTAAGGGGTCACCTGTTGTTCTTGAGAAGGTGTCTCCCCTTGGAGGGATACTTCTCCAGTGGCAATTCCTTTGAGAAGGGCATCTATCTCCGCCTGGGTGAGGATGTTCTCCATGGGCTAGACCCCCTTCGGACTCACTCTCTCGAACCCGAATTTCATCCCGCAGGTCCTTGGGATATCCAGATTTGGCCCTGGAAGAACCGCCCCTTTTTCCCTCATTGCACGATGAACTCCTTGAAAAAGACCCTCGTTGCGAAAGCTGCTGCGAGGCGGCTATTTACCCTGGCGAGGATCTCGTCTTTGAGCCTGTCCTTCCCCTCTATGCTTCCAAGCTCGTCGCTCCTTTTACTTGCAAGGAGAATGATTATCGCATCTCTCAGCTCCGACATACGGGCCTCGATTTCCTTGAGGTCGCTTCCTGGCTTGAGCTCCAAATCGAATTCGACCTTCAGATACCTGGGAATCTCGCCCGTATCCTGGAGGTTCACCACGAAAGGCTTCATGGCCAAAATGGGTGGAGGGGAGGGCGGAGGCGGCTTCTCTGAAGCCTTGGATCCACCTCCTTTGAAGTGAGTCCACCCGAAAAATCCCCCTCCCCCAACAAAGATGAGGGCGGCAATGAGGAGAATCGGCAGTTTTCCCTTCTTTTTCCCCTCGACTGAGGGCTCCATCTCGGAGTTGGGGTTCTTCTCGGCCATCTTCGCTCCCTCTGCATTTCTTCTGAGGCCTGAGGCCCATATCTGAAACTGGGCTCAAGCAAGGGTCGTACCATCCGCAGCACGGGCCCACAAGGGACAAAGGGAGTGATCCTTTCTCTAGAAAGGCCTTGGAACTCCGCTCTATCCCCTAGCTTCGGGGAGGAGAGTTGGGCCTTGTGGGATGTCACGGCGAGGCCCTTTGATGTCATCTGTGTGACATGAAAGGCTGATGGGATTGGTCAGGTAAGGGGAGAGAGGGGCCTTCTGGAAGAGGCCCCTGGGTCAGCTTTTTTGAGGGATCAACGCTTCAAGTTCACTATCTCTTGGAGCATTTGATCCGTCGTGGTTATGACTCTGGAGTTTGCTTGGAAGGCCTGTTGAGTCTTTATCATCTCCACGAATTCCGTAGCCAGGTCCACATTGGATAGCTCCAGGGAATTGGAGTTTATCTGCCCCAGGCCGGATGAGCCAGCCTCTCCCACTATGGGGGGACCCGAGTGGGTTGTCTCAGCAAAGAGATTTCCTCCCATGCTCGTGAGCCCCCAAGGGCTCATGAATCTGGCGAGGGCTATTTGGAAAACCGGCCTCGAGCGGCCATTGCTGAAAACCCCGCTTATAACCCCTCTATTGTCTATCTGGATGGAGATCAAGTTTCCCGGGGCGTATCCGTCCTGGCTCAGGAACTTGGTCGTGGATCCACCGGCAAACTCGGTACTCCCATCGAGGCCATTTCCTCCCTCGTCGATGCTCTCCCCAAAATCCAGTTCTATGGCCTGATCAGAACTCGTCCCGAAAAATCTCGCGGTGAAGGCTTGGTTGATGGTCTCGGTCTGAAGTTTACCATCAGTGAAGTCCAGGGTTCCGTTGGCTACCTCTGTATTTTCTCCAGCCGTGCCACCTTCCAGCTCGCCCCCGTCAAGAATGGCATGCCACTCCCAGCTGTCATTGTCCTGTTTGCGAAAATAGATGTTCACCAGGTGGGCGTTTCCGGTTGCGTCGTAGACAGTCACAGGCGCCATGTAGTTGGATGTGTTCACGGGATCGTTCACATCGAAAGATCCGCTCAATATCGGGGTATTGATGTCCAGATTCACGTGGAGGGAGACCCTGGTTGTGGCCTTGGGGGCAGAGGAGATGTTGGAGAGATTTATGTCCTGGAGGACGCTCGTTATGGCTCCAGTGTCGTCCAGCATCCATCCCTGAAGCACGTAGTTTCTGTGGTTGATGAGGTATCCCTTCTCGTCCAGGTAAAACTGGCCTGCCCTGGTGTAAAAGGTGGTCCCGTTTCTCGATACTATGAAGAAGCCATCTCCATCTATGGCGAGGTCGGTGGCGGAGCTCGTTGTCTGGAAGGTGGACTGGGAGAAGATCCTTTGAATGGAGGCCACCTGCACCCCTCTTCCTATCTGGAATCTGCCTGTGGCCCCAACAAGGCTCTGGCTGAAGATGTCCTCGAAAGATATTCGGCTTGCCTTGAACCCCACGGTATTGACATTGGCTATGTTGTCCCCTATCACCGACATAGCCTGGCTGTACGCCGCAAGACCGCTTATTCCTGTGTAGAGGGACGAAAGAGCCATCTTTTCACCTCCTCAAGATCTTTCTCCATGGGCGGATCACCCGTGGACTTCCAGTATGCTTCCCAGAGGAACTGGGATCCCATCCACAAGGAGGGATGTGGCGCCTTCCTTGAAGCTTGCGGAAGATGCTTTACCTCTCAGATATTGTTCTACGGATATCTCCTGACCCTTCGTGTCCTTTGCTTTGACCTCAACTCTGTATGCGCCAGGGGGCAAGGGTCCGCCCGAGTGGTCCCTTCCATCCCATGTCACGGAATTGTCTCCGGCTGGGAGCGCCCCTGCTTCTATTACCCGGACGATACGGCCTGTGGAGTCGTAGATGTATATGTTGGTCGCTGATGCCTGCTGGGCCAGGCGGAAGTATAAGGAGGCCTTTCCATCCTCTCCGAGGAAGACTTGATCCCCTTTGGCCACTATCTCTTTGCCCAAAAGGTCCACGGCCCTGGCGTTATTGGCAGAGGCCTCATAAAGGCTCAATGCCTTCAGGTACTCGTTGGTCTGGAGGGCTTGCTCCAGAAGACTGAACTGAGCGAGCTGGGCTGTGAACTCCCTCGCTTCCATGGGATTCAGGGGATCTTGGTGCTGAAGCTGAGTGACGAGAAGAAGGAGAAATTCCTCCTTTGTGGCACTCACCTGTCCCCTGGAATCCTCTTGTGTCCCAGGATTACTCCCAGTCGTGGGAATTTGGCTTTGAACCTGTGTCACCATTCTCGGTACCTCCTTCACACTGTGAGGTGAATGGAACCATCCAACGGATTCAATCCTGAGAGAAGAACTTCTTCGTGAATATCACGGCCTCCTGTTTCACTCTCCTGATAGGAGTACAGAGGAGTGTCCTTTTGGAACCCACTGTTTGCGTACCTACCTCCCACCTCAACAGCGAGGTGCGGAAGAAATCCGCTTTGGAAGAGTTCCCTTTGGAGCTGGCCCAGGTTGGCTTCTAGTTCGCTTTTCTTCTCAGCTGAGGTGACCACGAAGAGGGCATCCAGATTGTTCTGATGAAGCCTCAACCTTATCCTGGTCAAGTCCTCAGCCTCCTTGAAGACTATCTGTACGGTTTGGAATGGACCCTCTCCAAGCTCCCGGCCGTGGGGTTGAAGCAGGCGTTGGGAGCCATTCACTTGGGCTGTCTCGCCCTTCGATGGACCCAAAAGAGGACCGTCTTTGGAAAGGAGAGATCCAGGCTCTGGAGGCCTCATTTCTGGAGATTGTCCCAGCTCTTCCCTCTTTATGGAAGGGCTTTCCCTTCTAGGCCCCTTGAATATCGCAGGCTCCCCTCGGGATCTCTTCTCTTCAGCGATACCCGGAAACCGTGAAAGCTCGGGACGGGACTCTTCCATGGGAGATGGGGTCTTGAGGCCCTGAGTGGATACCGAGGAATCATCCTCCCGAAGGGGCCCCTCTTGCGATGCCTCGCTCTTGGAGTCCCTGGCCCCGAAGGCCATATCGGGCATAGAAGTCTCCTGAGGAGCAACTTCCATAGGGGAACTGGAAGGCCCCTTCGCTTGCCCTGAAGATTTTAGGCTCTCAATCACAGGGAGCGAAAGATCTCCTACTTCAAAGCCCGCCAAGGACGCATCCAGCTTTCCTGCTTCCTTGCCCCCGATAGCACCAATCTCCTCTTGCCCCCGAGCCCATTTCCCATTTTTGGTATCAGAGGGAAAGGATCCTCGGACCTCGGGAAGTGCGCCTCTTGGGCCTTCTATCCGGGGACCGACTACGCTAGAAAGCGCATCGGGATCACGTAGGGAAGGACCAAGGGAAAGACCAAGATCCCCCTTGTCCGTCTCTCCATTCCCATGGATTTGAGCCCATAAGCCAAAGGCCCTCACCGCCTCCCCATCCTGAGCTCTATCCTTGGAGATCTCAGGGGTGGCGGAGGAGATGGAACCAGAAAGGCCGCTAGATTCTCTTGCCTGAAAGGGGCTTGAAGAGATCTCCTTCTCCACTTCGACTGGCCCCGCCCCATATACCTCGAGGCCCGAGGCTGTGGCATTCCTCATCTCGAGGGGGATCGGTTTTTTTCTCCCCAAAAGGAGAAGGATCCAGAGGGAGGTCCTTCTTTCTAGAAAAGGGGGAGGTGATATCCATGGAGAGCTGTTCGCCCCCTGGCCTTTTCATCCCCATGAGAGACTTCTTCTTCGGAAAAAACAAGAGGGGGCTTTCCTTCCACAAAGCTTCCCAGGCCTCGATCCCTTCTTCCTCGCCCCGAGATCCGAACTCCCCTCCCTTTTGGCCAATGAGGGGAATCTCGCCCTTCTTCTCCTCTAGTCCCCCCAGGAGAGAGGAGAAGGGCTCTGGGAGCTCATTTGCCTTGCCTTCCGCGCTCCAAGCGCTCCCTGAAAGGGCCCAGAAAAGGTTTTGCACCTCAATGCCCATCTCGTCCATCTCGGCACCTCGTCCTTCCCGGATTGGGCGGTATGCAAGGAGGATGCCACCATGTCGCATGGGATTTCCTTGGAATTATCGAGGACTTATACTCCTTCCCGAGAGAAAGCTGCCAGGGAAAGGCGAGGAATAAGTTTCCCACGGCCGGCAATTTGTTCCTCCCTCGAGGGAAAGGGAACCGGCCGCGAAGGAGACCGCCCCTTGACAGCAGGCCATGGCTTCTGGATCATAGAAAGCTGTCCTGAACCCTGATGGGGTTCGAGATAAGTGTTGGACGTTGGGAGGCCGTTTTTCAGGCTGTCATGAGAGGTCTGTGGAGGTTTGTAGTAGTCCCGATCCTTGCGAGCAGCCTTTTATCATGCACCCTGAGAACTGAGAGGACAGTCTCCCCCCCCTCGGAGCCCTCGGTAAGTGTGGGGTCCCTTCCTTCCGAGCTGGAGCAACCTCGAGAGGCGCCACAAGAGGCCGAAACGCCCTCCAAAGAGGGAGAACTGAGGGAGAGGGCTGAGGAACCCCTTTTGGCGGACTGGATAGTGGTGATAAAGAGCGAGAGGGTAATGAGGCTCCTTCGCAAAGGGGAGGTGATAAGGGAGTACAATATCTCTCTCGGCAAGAATCCCGTGGGCCACAAGATTCGTCAGGGAGACAATAGGACCCCCGAAGGACTTTACATAATTTCTGGTCGAAACCCCAAAAGTGCCTATCATCTAGCATTGCGCATCTCTTATCCAGATCCCATAGATGTCATAAATGCCAGAGCCATGGGTGTGAAGCCGGGGGGGAATATAATGATCCACGGTCTGCCAAATGGGGTCAAAAACAAGTACCTCATGGAAAAGGACTGGACCAATGGGTGTATAGCAGTCTCCAACGAGGAAATAGAGGAAATCTGGAATCTCGTGCCCGATGGAACACCCATAGAGATCCTTCCCTGAGGGCTGAGGGCCAGTCCTTCCCAGGGAGACCCCGAGTGAGAATCAGGGCAATCATCTTCGACTTGGACGGAACCCTCCTAGACACCCTGGAGGACATCGCATCCTCAATGAACAGGGTCCTGGAGACAATGGGCTTTGTTCCTCACCCCATAGAGGATTACAAGCTCCTTGTGGGGGACGGAGTCGCGAACCTGGTAAAAAGGGCTCTCCCAGAATCCTTTGCTGGGAACGAGGAGATCGTGAGACGAGCATTGGGGCTCATGAAGAGGGAATATTCCAAGTCATGGAGACTCCATACAAGACCTTACGAGGGGGTCCCTGAGCTCTTGGACGAGCTCCAGTCGAGGGGAATCCCGATGGCCATATTGTCCAACAAGAACCATGAGTTTACGGTGGAAATGGTATCGGCCTTGCTCTCAAAGTGGAGGTTCTATCCCGTCTTGGGGCAAAGACCAGGCCTCCCCCTCAAGCCAGATCCCCAGGGGGCCCTGGAGATTTCGAGAACTCTCGGGATTGCTCCCGGGGATTTCTTGTATCTGGGTGATACGGGTACAGATATGAGAACAGCTTCCTCCGCAGGAATGTATCCCGTTGGAGCGCTATGGGGTTTCAGGAGCGAGGAGGAGTTGATAAAAGGGGGGGCCAGAAGACTCATCTCCCATCCCACGGAGCTTGTCCGGCTCCTGGAATCCGAAGGATGGTTCTGAATTTTTGTGACCCCGATGAGGGAGGAGGATTTCCTTCTCTCAACCCTCGATCCCAAAAGGGGGG
>Ga0078972_1001975_pt1 | contig 71498 bp, 60 predicted proteins | sample YelNatPaOPGAMG01_FD_67568 | JGI IMG/M metagenome (GOLD analysis project Ga0078972, IMG submission 67568) | Hot spring thermophilic microbial communities from Obsidian Pool, Yellowstone National Park, USA - OP-RAMG-01 (SPADES assembly) (version 2) | ecosystem: Environmental > Aquatic > Thermal... | reverse complement strand
CCCCTCCTTTTGTTATACCAACGTCTTATAATAAAAATGGAAAATCTGCTTGCCATAACCACTATCACCTTATAGTATATCTCCCATGATCTTGTCCAATAGAAAAAGACCCTATCTCTTGATCCTCTTCTTCGCTCCGTTTCTCCTCCTCTCTTCCTGCGCCAAGAAGGGTAATCTGGCGCGGCCGTGGACAGAAGGCAGCGAGAGGGGATTCGCCTCTTGGTATGGCGGTCGATTCCATGGGAAGAGGACGGCGAGTGGTGAGAGATACAACCAGCATGCCTTTACCGCCGCACATAGGACACTTCCCTTTGGGACGATGCTCGAGGTGAAGAACACTGCAAATGGGAATACCGTTGTAGTTCGCGTGAATGACAGGGGTCCGTTTGTGGCTGGTAGGATAATAGACCTCTCAAGGGCAGCGGCGAAGGCGCTAGGGATCTTGGGGACCGGTGTTGCTGAGGTAGTGATCACCCCCATACAAAAGGTTGATGGGCTTGCTATGGTGACGGACGATACGGGGGTCAAAGGCGGCGCAAGCGCAAGAAAGAAGGTTCAGAGGGTGCAAAAGGTAAAGGGGAGGCAAACCCTTAAAGGTGGTTGAACTTGAGGGAACACCGGCGGTGGCAGCATGGAAGGTATTTCTAATTCTAAGGAGGAGAGGCGGAAGGAGGGTGTTAGTCCGCTAGGTCGCCCAGCAGATGCAAGATATGTAAAGGCTGGGCTTGGAGAACTTCCTATGCATCTCATGTTTCTCTTTGCAAGGCGCTTCATAGCAGGTGAGACACTGGATGAGGCGCTACCTCGGGTAAAATGGATGAAGGAAAGGGGGCTCTTTACCACCGTAGATCTCCTCGGTGAGAGTGTATACGAGACCTCACGGGCAACTAAGGCATCACAAGAGTATGTCGAGCTTGTAGAGAGGCTTGCGAGCTCGGGACTAGATGTCAATACCTCACTTAAGCTCACCATGCTCGGGCTCTATATCTCTCGCGGTGTCTGCAATGAGAATGTCATGAGGGTCATTGATGCGGTGAGGAGACACAATGGATTCTTGAGGGTTGATATGGAGGGGTCGGACTGTACGGATGCGACGCTCGAGCTTGTGAGGCTCTGGCACAGCTCGTATAAAGGTGTGGGCACGGTTATACAGGCGATGCTCAAGCGGTCGCCAGCGGATGTAGAGGTCCTCCTGAAGGAGGGGATAGGCATCAGGCTCTGCAAAGGTGCGTATAAAGAACCGCCGTCTATTGCATTTAAGGACAAGAGGGATGTGGATGCTGCATATGTAAGACTTGCGGAGAGGCTACTCACCTCAGGTATATACCATGCCATAGCCACACATGATGAGAGGATCATAAGACACGTCATCGACTTTGCAAATAGTCGCGGGATAGGCAAGGACGCCTTTGAATTCCAAATGTTATACGGCATCAGGCGCGAGCTCCAGTTTAGGCTTGTCAGGGAGGGATGGCGGGTGAGGGTCTACATCCCTTATGGCAGGGAGTGGCTCAAGTATACATTGAGACGCCTCCGCGAGAGGAAGGAAAACCTGTTCTTCGTCTTAAAACACCTCTTTACTCGGTAAATATGGATAAGGACGAGATCGATAAGATGCCTGCAGCAGACCCTGTGTCTGGGAGGTTCTTTGGTATTAGGCTTGTGTTTATATCCGTTGAGGCGCTCATACCATATTTTCTTGGTATATACTCTATGGGCTATCTCTTTTCTTCCGATACCCTCATAGACAATCTGATGCAGATAGTTATGATAGTTTTGATGCTTGCCTCTACCATTGCATATATTGTAGGTGCGTCCGCCTACATCGGTGTGATGTGTACTAAGTATTTTAGGAATTGGTGGAGCCTTGCCTACTTTTTGTTTGAATTTGCAGGCGGCGCTCTCATTGCCTATCTTATGAACGGTGAGCTAAAGTCATATCTATTTGTCCCGGCGGTGATAAACTTTACCGGCATAGCGCTTTTTGGCATAGCAAAGGTAGCCACGTGGCTTGTCGCAGAGTTGAGGAGGGATACAGAGAGGGGAGGCGACAAGCCTCTGCCGCATACTCGGTCGGGCATTGCCCCCAGTGGCGCTCTTTATATATTCATAGCAGCCCTCTTCCTCTTAGGCATACCTGCCATCATATTCAACTATGTGTGTTTAGAGCGCTTTTTGCTTCAAGGTCCTATTATGTATATAAAAATCTACTATAATGTGCCGCTTTCGGTGGTCTTTTATATAAGTATGGTCATTATTTGGATTGTGGGATGGATGGGTGATTTAAGGAGGTCTTAACTGTTAGGTTGGGGTTTAGATGGAGGTGGATCGGTGCGTATCGGTATTGCTGAGTTCTCACCTGTAGATGGCGATACGGTAGCGAACAGAGAGAGGGCGGTGCACTTTATAGAGGAGGGTGCAAAGAGGGGCGTAAAGCTCCTCGTCTTCCCTGAGCTCTCCGATGTAGGCTACAACTTAAGGCTCATACAGGGGATGGAGGTCGCCGCGCCGAATCCATTTATAGATGCCATTGCGAATTCAGCAGCGGGATACGGGGTTGGGGTTTTGGTTGGGGCCCTGGAGAAGGAGGACGGGCGCCTTTACAACACCGCGGTTGCCATAGGCGAGGGTGGCAGGGTCGTCGGTAGATATAGGAAGATGCACCTCTGTTCGCTCCCGCCGTTCGACGAGCCTAGTTTCTTTGCCCCTGGCAACGCCGTCTCCGTTGTGGACATCGGCGGTCTAAAGGTAGGCATGAGTATATGCTTTGATATAAGATTCCCCGAGCTATATCGGCTCATTGCCGCAGAAGGGGCGCATGTTGCTGTCTGTCTTGCGGCATTTCCGCTTGTGAGGATAGAGGAGATGATTATCTGCGCGAGGGCACGCGCCATCGAGAATCAGTATTTTGTCCTATGTGCCAATCGGATCGGAAGGAGTGGTGGCGTAGAGTTTGGTGGTAATTCCATGGTCATAGGGCCTGACGGGAGGGTGATTACCTCATTTGAGAGGGAGGATGGGATCTTGGTAGCAGAGATAGACCCATTGGAGGTGGGCGAGTCAAGGAGGAAGAGACCTATATTCCTTGCGCGGAGGGTAGATATATACGGCAGATAGCCCTATTGTTTGAATCCGATACCAATGGATGGTAAGAGGGTCACTCCAAAATCATCCCTAGTCTTGTGGACCGAGGTGTTTAGACCGAACGTGAGCTGGACCTTCTTGCCTACACCAAATAATACGTTTATTGGTACCTGTGCCGTTATGCCTACAGTGTTTCCCTTCTCAGAGAACCTAGCTATTGGTCCAACACCCAGCCCTATCCTAAATACCACATCCTTTTCGCCGGTCTTGTATTGTACCCCTATCACAGATGATACGTAGCTTGGCACATCCTCATCATAATATTTTGTCTGATCGGGTGGAGGGGCAAATTGGTTTCCCATTGCAGAGAATGCATTTGCCATATTGAGGAGAGGGGAGGTGATGGTGGACGAAGTAAAGAATGGCCCTTTTATATCTGATTCCACAGAATATCCACCTGTCATACCGCTCTTGGTGCCAAACATATACCCGATTGGTGAATACGTATATCTCTTTGATTTGACAAATCTATGTGTGCCGACCGCCGGATCTTGCGCCCAACCGGCGGATAGGCCGGTTCCTGCGCTAAGCATCGCCCTTCCAAATGTGGATCCACTGGAAGGTACAAGGGATGAGAGCGCCTCGCCGGTACCAAGTAGCCATCCTGCGATAAATAGATACTCCTCTGGTATCCCCACTTCGTAGAGGCCTATTATGGCCAGGTTGTTTATGCCACTTATTCCCGAAGAGATGAGTGATGTATGTTTTGCCTCGCCGCCGCCCCCGAGGCCGATCAGTGTAGCCGATTTTATAACTGGAGTGAGGACCCCCAGCCACTTTAACTTCTCCGCCTTGAGGTAGTGCCTTACAGGGGCCAGGTTAGATGATGCGCCCATTGCGACCATGAGGGATTCCAGCGGCGGGATCATCCACATATTGCCGCCGCTCATCCCCTCTCCACTCCCCATCCACGCCGCTATGCCTTCACTTGCATCTGCCTGCGGTTCATCAAACTTCTTGTATTGTGTATATGCGTAGGCAATATCGAACAGTTCTTTGGATACAAAGTATGCGATGTCTAGATCTGTATACCTCTCGTTTCCCTCCTTGTCTTTGTTTTGTCTCCCAAACTCCAGCCCTAACCCCAAGTATAATGTAGTGCTTAAGGCGCTCCCTGGATATTCAGTGAGTTCATCTTGGGAGGCCACCCTTATGGCGGTGCGGAGTCCTGCATCTATGTGGAGCCCAACCTGTTCGCCGAGCGGTATACCCAACCTTCCGCCAGACTCTTTGAAGAGCGAGAACCCGAATTTTGAAGTGCTGTCCCCACTTATCTCATTTCCAAAGATATTTCTGCCAGGAGTTTCGAATTGCTTCCGCTGAAACCCGATTCCGAACGAGCCCCCACCACTTCCAAATCCTACATCTACCTCGTGGACAGTGTTTGTTGCGTCGGTTGAATCTGGGAAGAGTTTGGGGGAGGTCTTTAGATAATTGTATTGGAGGTAGAACGATTTTTCCCCCTCGCCGCAGTCATCTACGATGAGAGATACCCTTCCGTACCCAGTTGGCTTCCCTCCTTCTGTGACAGGGAGGTTTATCGGGAGGAGTGCGCCACCTGTGAGCCCAAACCGGTATCTTGTCCCTTCACATTTTTCACCCTCTCCCATTATTTACCACCTCCTATGATCGAGAATTGGGATTCCGCATCGCGCCAGTTAAATTCCTTGTCGTAACAGTGTTTCCCCTCCATCATCTCCTCGCTCCCATAAGGATCACAGAACCACCCATTGAGCACAAGAAAGACAGGTAGGTCTTTAAAGGCGAAGGTGAGGTCATCATTTGAACTGAACTTGGCTAGCGCTACAACGGTTACATGGCCAGTTGCCTGATCTAGGCGTCTACCTCCTATATACGCGACGCCTCCTGTAAAATCGTTGTCCTCTTCGGGGCAACCTGCCGGTATCTTTCCTTCCTTGTCTTTTTTGAGAAGAGGTGCGATGTATCTCCATGTGCTGTAACGTTTTCCACCAATAATCTCATTCTTCACATTGTTTTTGCATAATTCTGGTAGGCCTACAGTGGGGTCGTTTAGGTTTATCTTATATTCACCCTTTGATATGTTGATCTTTTTGTCTGGTATCCTATTTACCCCATCCGTCTCCTGCGGTGGGAGGATGAGTTCGGTGGTAAATGTAAGCGTAAAGAGCTCATCTAGCGGTGGGACTGGACCGAGTGGACCCTTTGGATTGTGGAAGTATGTCGGGCCTTGAAATAAGATGTCCATATTTTCAAATTCCATCCGCCCGTTTAGATAATATCTTCCCTTGATCGGTTCTAGTTCGTATGGTCTTGTGCGATCTTCGCACATAGGCCGCCTGGTGCCAGGCGGTACCTCATTTGGTGAGTGAAATGCCTTGCTTCCGCTGTCGCCTGCGGTGATGTAAAAGTAGGCGCATACTCCTTTGTAGGATGGGTCCCTTGGTCCTTCGGCGAGCCTCCTCTGTCCCTCGATTGTGCATGGGTCTATCTCCTCGCATTGCGATGGGGCGCTTGGTTTCTTTAGCGGGTCTGCGAGTGGCCCAGGATACGAGAGCGAGCCTGTGAATACCCTGAGGCCGCTCGTCCTGAAACCTTCTGGCAGGTTCGGATATCCCGTAAATATCCCCTTGATTCCTTCTGGGAGCGTCTCATCATGGATAAGGCTGGTGAAACTGGAAAGGGATGGGTCGTCGTATACCACTGGGAGCGGGCGCGTGTCTATCGGTCTAAATACAGCGGTGATGCCATCTCCTGGGGTGGATGCGATTGAACCATCGAGATTATATATTGTCTCTTCGTCAAATGGGTCTAGGATCATTGACATTAAAAACACCTTTCTGTCAGATTCGCTCGCCCTTCCTTCTTTTATGAGGAGGTCCATCATGTCGCTAGAGGGGACGGAATTGATGCTGGGGAATTGTGGCGACATGAGTCCGGCCATCGTCTGCGTAAGGCGTATGACCATCTTTCCCTTTAGTGGATTTATGACGGCAAGGATGGAGAACGAGAAATCTGTCTCGCCTCCACCATTATCTTCGGAACCCCTTGCCTTTATATCTATCTTTCCTTCAAATACGCGTTCATTGCTCTTTGCTGGATCCCTTGTGAAGTTGATACATCCAAGGAGCGGCATAGTTTCTAGGGTATATTTTCCTGGTTCTAGTTTAAGCCCACCACTTGCAAGATCTGCCGGTTTGGGGTCTTTTATAATGCCGATCTCTGAACCGTTTGCATCCAGTATAGGTATTGTGCAGCGCACATCCTCGGGTTTTGCCTTTATCTTTTCTTCAGTGTCTAACCACTCAAACGCCGTTCCACTGACAGACACATTTGTTATTACAAACCCATTCGGTGCGGAGTCGGCTAGTTTTACAAAGAGCGGCACTGCAATATCGGTCGTCTCTGAAGTCACACCTTTCAACGGATATACATCGCCATTTACTATTTGTTTTGTGCCTGTAGAGGTCTTTATATACACCTCAAGAGGGGGTACGCTCTTTATCGTAGTCGTGCCTGTAAGTGGCACCCGAAGCATCTTGTCATCATAGCTTATAATAAAAAGCGCCTCATCCTTTACGCTCTCTCCGCCTGCCGCCTCTTCACCTCTGCGGCCTATTGTATCAGTAGGGTGATACAGTACCACTATATACAACTTTACTGGTGAGGTCTTTGGATCATATGGCGGGAGTGTAACGGGGAGTTTTACTCCGCCTGCGCCCTTCTCCCCCTCCATCCCCTCCTTTGCCTCTTCAAATGTCCCTCCCATGGAGATGGATCCGGCCACTATACTGAATTCCCCTTTGGAGGCTGAGGAGTCTATGTCTCTTATCTCGATGGATTTTATCAGGATTGGTTCTGTTCCCCTGTTTAATAGCTCTATTACCTTTCTTTGTATCCCTTCGCCCTTGGAGGTGTCTTGGACGCCCTTTGGTGTCCTATCCTTTGCAGTCCGCTTGCAGTCCTTATCTACCTCGTCCAGCGGCACGCCCTCTTTGTTGACTACGAGTAGACTGCAGTCTTCAAGGATGGGATTTACACATGGCCCGCAGTTTGTAACCCTCTCTTCGCCGCTACATACTATACGTCCACACTTGAAGAACTCCCTTGCAAATTGGGGTGTGAGCCCCACTTCTCCAACATTTATGGAAGGGGTGTCTTGTACCTCAATGGATCCATCTTCGTTTAATACATTTACCTCTATCATCCCCTCTGGATCCAAGGCGGTCCCTTTGAGTTTGAATGTCTCGCCCCCGATATTAAGCTCCTCGACCACTTCTCCACCCTTGTCTACGATGCCCATGGATGGCCTGAAGGTGACTTCTATAATAATGGACTTGCCTGCCGGTATGGTAGTGACCAAGGCGCCCTGTGGGGATATATAAAAGGCGCCCTTCTGTGGGGGAATAGATATATTTAACGGCGTACTGCCGTTGTTCACTATCTTGAACCTTGCTGAGGCCTGAAATTTACTCCCCACCTCTGTCTCATCCCGCGATATAAATACAGGCGGAGTTACCTCGAGTATATTTCCGGAGGGGATGGGTAGCTCCTTTTCACCTGCGTCCGTGTCTATGAGTCTAAACACTACTACCTTTGCCCCCTCCTCTTGGGGTTTGGTAGGGGGTGGCGTTTCTGACGGTTGACCGCCTTCTCCTCCGCCCAGTTCAAAGTATTTTGGGGTGAAGTCGTTCCCACCGCAGTGTGAGGCCATGATGAGGGTGGAGACAAGGATGAGGGTCGCTATTTTTGAACTGGTATGCATCCCTTTTATATACCTCCGCTCATAGTGTCATCGAGCAGACCGTATGAATGTTGCGTAGAATAATCAATATGCGGCGGGTAAGTGCGGCGCATAAACTTTGTGCGGCGCGTATTTATTTTTAGGAAACTTTTGGATATACCCGTCGATACCTAGACCCGTAACAAGGGATGTGTGTATGAACCGGATTGGTATGAACCAGATTGGAAGGTATCTATTGAGTCTAGTAGTCATGTCTCTACTCCTCACCGCATCCACTAGGCCTGGATATGGGGATGCCATTGGGCCTATGTCACAACTCCTCATGGGGGATGAGGCCTCTTACGATTTGTATTCTGGAGATGATACCCCTCATGCAGCGTCTCATGGAGAGACCCCGCCTCAAGGTGGAGAGACCCAGCCTCAAGGTGAGGAGACCAAACCTCCGGCGCCAGGAGCGACGTCGGGAGGCGAGGTGTGTCCTGTACCTCCACAGATACCAAAGGAGGTGTGTGAATTGGGGATGGGGCTCTGTCTCAATACCCCACCCGGTTCTGTGCGAGAAAAGTATGTGATAATCAAGGGGACTGTAGATAAGGGGACATCATTCGGTGACTTGAAGTTCTATGTGCAGCACGAATACACGAGGCAAATCTCACCCGTTCGGTTTGGAAAGGTCTTTGGGAGCAGGTGTTGGGAGGAGGGTTGGGTAGGCGAATACGACGGCTGTATGGATGGAGATGGGCGTTTTGCCGCGCGCATCCCGCTTTCTGAACTAGGTCCATATACCATAACAGTTCGCTCTTCTAGCCTTACCTCTGCCTCCTCCACAAAGAGTGTGAGAACCTCACTTGTGGTGGCGCCAAGACTGGACATGGGTGATATCTATCTGGATCCAGCCCCAGGAGGAGATGGGGTTGTGTCCGCCCCATCTGTAAATATTACGATAGACCTCCTGAAAGGATGCAGCACCTGCGACTTTATAGGGGCATCTACGGGAGGTCTGGAGGTCCGTGTGTTGAATAGGGTGGAGACGGTGGGGGGAGGTGTGAGTGAGATAAGGAGGTCTACGGATCTATTGGTTGGCGGAAAGTACACGATCTGCGTTCCGCTTTTGGAAGGAACGAATAGACTATCTGTCTCAGTTTGTAACGCTGCAGTAGGTGACAAGTGTCCTACAGTGGATGGGATAGTATTCAAGTCGAGCGGTCTCCGCCCGAGCGTGGAATTCTCCCCGATTAGTGATGGGGGCGACTTAATCGGTATGGAAAGACAGAAGCTCACTGTTCAAGTCTCTAAGATAGGCGAATGCAATAAAGGGGACGCCACCTTCAGGTGGAATAGCGAAATGCCCGTAGATTTTTGCCCAGATGCGAATGGGAGGTATACCTTTGAGGTGGAACCAAAGGTGGGGATCAATGTTGGTACGGTCGAGGTGAAGAGCGGGGGGAACCTGTATACAGATGCCGTGGTGTTTGCGGCGGGGAAGAGGATAAATCCATACTCTGCTGATGAAGGATGGGTGGATGAAGGGATAGACCTCTCTTTTGGGGCGGACATATTCAACGAGACTATCAGGGAGGTTGTAAACCGGTTCCTCTCCTCAGGGAACATCAAGTACCTCATAGATGAGTTTTTGTCCAGCGGGACTAGTGGCAGTGGTGAGGTGTCTGGCAGGGCGTCAGATCAAAAGGGGGAGGAGATAGGGAAAATAATGGGGGAGATTCCGTACTGCAAAGGAAATAATGCCATGTCGAACGCCAAGATAGAGCTTTCTGAAGGGGTCTCGCTTGATTCAGGCGAATTGATGAGGCTCGACTTTGGAGAGGATGCCGTAAGATTCAAACTCTTCTTCAAGGGGCTTAAGACAAGGATAAGATATTTTAAGGATGCGAGTGATAGGGAAAACTACCTTCCGCTCCTCCTCTCATTTAAAGGACTAGGGATAGATGGCAAGCTCGAACTGATGCCTGGTGGAAGGCCGCTCATACTTATCTCAAGCGACAATACAAATTGTAGTTACCAAAGCGCCTCCTACTGCACCAATAAACCCGCCCTTATCATCCCCAAGAATATAGCAGGCGATGCAACCAAGGGTGGCTCTTTTGTAAGATGCGACGACAATGGTGAACTCCTCACGGATGAAGCAAAGAAGAGGTGTAAAGGGTTAAACATTGTGAATGCAGAGTCGGGCCTCTTGAGTCAGGAGGTCCTAAATCTTATCAATGATATGCTCTACTGCCGCTTATCAGCGGAACTTACCTATGCATTAATAAATCTCAAGGACAAGGTGATTTCTTTCCCCATCTTTGGGAAGAGGATATACCTTGGGTTTGGGATAGATTTTTCAAAGAGTCATCTTTCCACAGATAAGGCTGGGATAAAAGGGCTTTTTACCGCGCGATTTGGGGGAGAGGGTGTTGTACCACATCTCTCCAAAGAGGCGCCGATCACAGGGGTCATCACCGGATTTGGGACGCCAGTATCTACATTTAGCAAAGGTGGGATGTCTGAGGTGGCATTGTCTATTGTGTCTCAGGTTCTAAACGAGCTTCTTGCTCAGGCTGTATTTCAGGCAGATGGTGGGATGTTGGACTGGGACATAGACGATGAGTTTGCAAAGGAGATGGGATTTGATTTTATAGAGAGGTGCGATGGATTCAAACCGGCAGGCGAGGTCAAATCCCCTCCGTCCATATGTCAACTTAGGCCGAGAGTGGCCGAGATGTTAGGCACACCGCTCTCTACCTATGATTACCTAGGCCCAAAGCACCCCTTGAGGTTGAGCGTAAGAGGGAGTAGGAGGTTTGCCCCATACATCAGGATATATAGGGGAGACGTGCCTTATCCCCTCCCGCCAGCAGAGGGAGAAGAGGGGGTGAGGTATAGATACGAGGAGAGAGATGTCCTTGAGGTTACACTGCCGGACATAGAACTTACCTTCTATGCCCTTGAGGTCGACAAAAAGAAGGGTGTGGATGCGTACGGGAATCCTTATCCGCTCTTAGACGAGAATGGACGTCCCGTTATCAGATCCATGGTCCAAGGTGTAAAGGATGCTCCGATTTTAAAGACAAGGCTTACGCTCGTGGTTCCACTCGAGGTTATTGGTGTGGATCCATCACCCGAAAAGGGCGGTTCATTTAGGGTAAGGTTTAGGGTGATCCCAGAGTTTGCGCACATCGCATTCCAAAAGGTGAAGGGTAGCAATGCCACCATTATATCAGACGAGGGACTCCTTTCGCAGTTCAGAGAGAAATTGAATTATGTGATGAAAATATACGGTGATCCTGAGAAGCCGATCGAATTTGATATTGGGTCCTCCATAGGCCTAGGTTGGCTGGGCGGCGACAGGTGGAATAGGATACTTTCATATCTCGGCATAGACGAGGTCTTCATCGGTAACGGCCTTCCGAAATTGCTATTGGGAGAGCAAGATGAGAGGATAAGTGTAATATTTGCGCCTTCGATCAGATTCAAGTGAGTTAGAATTTTATAATCTCTTCCACAATCTCATTGTCTCCCACATGGAATGTAATCCATTTCTTTAAAATTACCTCTTCTTGCTTGTCGTGGTATTCAGCTTCAATGTAGTAACTTCCAGGAGAGATGTCGTGTTCTATCCACTGGTCTCCGGTTTCTCCTTCGAAGAGGGGACTGTCTGTTCCGTATGAAAATATCTTATATCCGCACGGTATAGTCATATTATTTATGCCGCGACATATCATCTTCAGTTTGCCTGAGGTGAACACCGCAATCCTTGTTGCGGGTTTTTCCTGCGCCACTTCTGTATTGTGGAACCAGACCGATGGTTTGGGATCTTTTCTGGAGGTGAGGTCTTCAGCCTTTATGTCATAAAATCCTTCAGGGAGGGTGAGTGTGATAGGATGTAGGACATTGTCAAAAGAGGCATAAGGTTCGCTTTCACCAGTCCTGTATATATAGAATGCTGAGTTTATTCCTACGCCTTTAGAATTTTGACCTGACAGCGTGAGCCTGCCAAATTTAAAGACAGCCGTTTTTTCCAGTTGCGCATTTTCCTGAAGAGGAACGCTATTCCAGACTATAAATGGCGTGGGCGTGATGTCTGTCTTGAGGTAGATCGCCTTTATGTTATAAGAGCCTGGCGGAAGATTTAAGGCGAGCGGTCCTCCTTTTACAGTTTGTCTTAGTGGCGGTTCATTTGAGCCGGCAGGCGTTACCTCAAATGCGGCCTCCACGAATTTTCCTGCAGCATCCTTTGCCGAGAGTGTTAGAGAGGCAAGCGGTATGGTAACCGCCTTTTCTAATACATCGCCGCCACCAAGTTCTATGACGCCAGCAGATATTGATGGAATGGTCTTTAGCCCTTCTATGTAAGCGGATACATAGAGATTGTAGCTACCCGGCGGAAGCTCTATCCCGCCGCCGCCCTTTTCCAACTTACCTTCAGATGCTACGATGGAAGGATTTTGGGATGGCGTGATTTTGTATACTATGGGTATATCCTCGCCCTTTGCATTTTTCCCGCTAAGCTTTAATGTGCCCATTTGAAACTTAAACTCCTTACTTACTGTTTCACCCTTTGCTATCTTTACATTTTCAGCCTTTGCAGTAAGTAAGAGCCCCTCAGGCGTCTTTGATTCCACAACTATATTGTATGTTCCGGGCGTAAGTAGCACAGTGCGTGGGTTTGCTGGCGCTTCAAAGGTTGCAGTTGTAGATGGCGAATCTAGATTTTGCAGCGTATATTTTGCGGCTGTTGCGGTACCATTTTTATCTATACTTGAGACGGTAAGGACACCCAACTCAAATTGCACCGTCTGTTCTGTCCTCGAGGTGGCCTGAAGTTCAATGCCCCTTACGATCTTTGACGGTTTCGGCGACTCCACCGATTCGCTATATGTCACCTCTATATCATATTTATCAGGTGGCAATTGATAGAACTTTACGCCAAATGCGGTATCTTCCCTCACAACGTTCCTTGTGCCTGCTTTGTATACCGTAAGTTCTGCAGGGATGGGTGTAGCGCCAGACATTATCCTTAGTTTTAGATTGTATGGAACGTTTGCCATCAACACTTCTTCGAGTCCTTGGTTCAACTCATTTGCATTACGCACAAGCACAAACTTCCCATCTCCGTTTTTCGATACACACTCCAACGAGGCCTCTGCCTCTTTATCGAGATCAAAGCCTATTACATGCGTTATGATTTTTTTTGGACTGTTTTTGAGATTAGTTGCTATCTCGCACAGATTTGCATTACAGGAGTCTTTTCCATCTGTGAGCAGGATTATCACGTTGTCGGCGTTCGGATCTTCTTTGAAGTCATCAGCCGCCTTTTGAAGTGCAAAACCTATAGGCGATACCCCTTTGGGTTCTAGCTTTGAGAGCTCCTTCGATAAGAGCTCCTTGTCGGGCGCGGAGATTGGGACAATCAATGTTGTGTCTTCACAATTGGACTTTTCACTCTCTGTAGTATTTCCATATACCCTTACGCCTATGTTTCTCGTTGTATTTTCCGGTTGGGGAAGAGAAAGGACGTCTAGTATAGCGGATTTTACAATCTCAAACTTTGTGGTGCCATCCATAAGCCCTTTCATAGAACCCGATGCGTCAATGATGAGCTCTATGTTGGAATTTGCCTTGATGAGTGTTGGCGTTGGCGATTGGATCCATGGGGATGGCCTTTGGGTTGTGGCTTGGGCCTCTCCGCCCCCTCCCACATTTCCCTTCTCCTTGGCCTTCTGTGTGAATGGGAGGCTTATCGGCGGTGTTGTTATCTTTTGCTTTGCCTCTTCTTCCCCGCCATAGGTGCTGCCAGCAAAGGATGCAAGTGCTACAAGAACTACGACTATAACAAACCTTCTCATCAGGTTCATGTAAGATAATCTAGCACGAAGTTAGATAATAGGCAATAGGTGGTAGATCTAGCTATATGGATATGTTTTTATATGTAAATCTTTGCCACTTTGTGTGGATCTTTGCCACTTTGTAGGTATAAGCTTAGCGAATTGCTATAACTCTTTGTCTTTGTTTCAAAAGGTTAGTACAAGTATAATCCAGTTTCTATACTTATTGAGCAGGCCAGTTTACTATACCAACAAAGGCGTCATTGCTGCCACCATATAATATCAGTCTCTCTTTGGTTCCAAGTGCACCTTCCAGATATGGTAGGTCTTCTATGGGATAACTCTTAAATCCCCTAAGGTCTTTCTTCAAGAGGAAGAGGTAATTGTTCTTATTACCGAGAGAGGCCACAGCTGCTATCTCTTCATCGCTTGGTCCCGAGGTTAAGTATGAATAGTCACTTCCAACGATAGGAAGGCCTATTTCTCCTGTTTTGGCAAAATTCCAGAGCGAGAAACTCATCACCTTGAGTTGCGAACCTCTATCACTGGGTTCATAAGGATAGCCAGCTGTATATAAAGAATTGCCGGATATTGTGGCGGAGTCCGCGTCCCACGGTGAACCACTACTCACGCCGCGCACCAATACATCAGCCCTGCCTTGGTGTGCAACCCAAAAGACGGCTGGTTCCTCCCCTTCCTCACCAAAAGAAGGAGAGATATAAGATGCACCCAACAAAACGGTACAATCCACAAGCACACGTACTTCAGAATAAGGCCAATAGCCTCCCCAAGGGGTGTTGATCTGTTGGGGTGGGATGTATCGTTTCATTCCATATTTGTCGACGCGCCATAGCAGCGGCTGATCGACGACTTGATTGCTCGAGACCTGTTCTTTTCCAGCAACCCCTATCCCCCCATCCTTACAAGGACTTGCCAGAAAGGGTATGTCATGATGGTTATGTCTCTGCAGCGAGATATAGCGTATATTATTCCCGACTATTTGTGCGACGGTAGCTTCGCTCTCTTGGTCTTGCCCATGGTATGTACAACCAACCGCCCATGCAGCGTCGGATGTAAGCGCAAATTCCGGACCTACATCGTAGGGATCACATGCTGATGCTGACATTTTTAATGTTACAGTACCTTCCACACTGGCTGAGTCTCCATTTACTACAAGCAGTGTTACTTTCGCAGTGTCTTGGTCAAATGCAAGGAGTTTGAGCCTTCCATCGATTAGGTTGGCCGTCTTGATAACGCCGATACCTTTAGGTAATGCGAGTTCCTTGAATGACAATCTTGGACCAAAGGTATTCCCTGTGGCCAAGAGGAGCATTGCAAATGTTGTAAGCCAATTAAAAGGCATCATAAATCAGCTCCTCATGTTTTATATAATAATATTTCAAACATCTAAGGCTGACAAGTGTTTATTTTGTTTATTTATAAGCTGGTCCAAGATGGGATTGGTTTGCAATAGTGCCTGTCCGGAAATCTGTATTTTGATTGATAAATGCCTCCATTGTTGTATATACAAAGCGTGCGTACTTAAATGTCGTAACGGTTTTGCTGCTTCGAGTTTTACGCATCGAAGGGAGTATAATCGAAGGGAGCATATCAGTATGCTCATGTGCGTACCATTTAAGAAGGAGATGGTAAAGAGCGTGTTTGAATAGAAACCGATGGTCGAAGTTTTCAGGATGATTAAGGGGACTTTTTAAGGGTCGCTAGGTATTATTGATATGACGGAGATGGAAGATTTAGTTGACGATTTTTTGAGGCAAAAGAGATTTGCCGTGGTGGGTTCGTTCAGGGATAGGACCAAGTTCGCTTATAGAATCCTTGTGGCTCTAGAAGAGATGGGCCATGAGGTCTTTCCAGTAAATCCGCACATGAGTGAGGTCGACGGTAGGGTCTGTTACAAGAGTGTGAGCGATATTCCCTATGATGTAGATGTGGTAGATATTGTTACCCCGCCGGCAGTAACTGAAGAGGTCTTAAAGGAATGTTTGCGGAGGGGCATAGAAAGGGTCTGGCTCCAGCCTGGGGCAGAGAGCGAAGCCGCCATCAAGTTTTGCCATGATAATAATATAAAAGTAATCCATAGTATGTGTGTAATGTTGGAATCGCAGAAAAAGAGGGAAGCCCATGGCCGATAGACAGGTTACGCGATGAGGTATGTAGGTAAAGATAATTCTTATATGTATATTCGCGCACGTTAGAGGCTGTATGCAGTTACTAGGAATGAAATATAAACATCCTCCAAAAATCATCTTTGAACTCTTTTATATCTTCCTTTACGTAGCCATTTTTACAGTTGGCGGCGGAATTGCAATGGTGCCAGTCTTAGAAAAGGTATTGGTGGAGAAGAAGAAATTTTTAAGCAGTCAAGAATTTACAGAAGTTTTTTCTGTTGCACAGATCTTACCAGGTTCGCTGATGATTAATATGGCAACATTTACCGGATATAGGATTGCCGGTTTTTTCGGTGCACTGTTTTGCTGTATTGCCATTACCATCCCCCCGCTTACGATTATTACCTTGATCGCTATGTTTTACGGAAGGTTCATGGAATTTGCGCTGATGAGGAAACTTATGCTGGGAATCTTGGCTGGTGTTGTAGGTGAGGTTTCAGGGATTACTCTTAAGATGTTTAAAAAGACCAAATTTAACACATTTAAGGTCCTTCTCCTCTTATGTTCCTTCGTGCTTATGTTTTTCGTTCGTATGAACCCCATTTATGTAGTGGGAATCGGTGCACTATTAGGAATTGCCTTTGGGAGGGAGGATTAGAGATGCTTATCAAGATCTTTTTGGAATTTTGTAAGATTGGGGTCATCGCCTTTGGCGGAGGCAATGCCATATTTCCAATATTACACCGGGAGATAGTAGAAAATTTACATTGGATTTCTGAGCAGGATTTTTTATATATGGTATCTATTGCTGAGACTACCCCAGGGCCAATAGGGATGAATTTATCTACATTTATTGGCTATAGACTTTCCGGGTTTTTAGGAGCGGTCGTTGCTACTATTGGTTATGATTTTTTACCGTTTCTGATTATGCTTTTTGTTGCTATAGCTGTTGTGAGACTACAGGAAAATAAAATTTATAAGAGATTTTTAAGCGCGGTGATGGTGGTTGTGCTTGTACTTCTAATGCAGGCAGTCTATTTGATGGGCAAAGGCGGTTTTCATGATTTTCGACCCTATGTACTTTCCTTGATAGCATTTATTGCCTTTATGAAGTTTAAGAAGTTAAATCCCATTTATTTGCTGATTATCTGTGGATTAATCGGTATGATTTGTTTTTAAAAATGAAGTAAATAGCCATAACAATCGGCAAAGGCGGCGGAGGCAAAACCGTAATCACGAAAGCATTTGCGGCTTTAGCAAAAAATAAGGTTATGGCTGATTGTGATGTGGATACTGCGGATTTACATCATATTACAGCCAAACATAAAAGGACGCCGTGAATCCATGGATCTAAAAGTGGGCTAACTGCAACATTGATAATAAAAAGGCTTGCCAATAATACTCAAGGTGTATCAATATCAACTTTATTTTGAAAAAAGGCAGAAGGGATTTAGACACTAAGGAAGGAGGTGGGTGTAGGTGGCGTTCTTATGGGCGATTGGCGCAAGTATATTGGTGAGCATCATCTCTTTGATCGGAGTCTTTAGCCTGCTCTTGAATGAGAAGTTGTTGGATAAGATCCTGATCCTGCTAGTTGCCTTTGGCGCAGGAGGTTTAATCGGTGGTGCGTTTTTACATCTCCTGCCAGAGACGTTAGAAAGTTCACAAGACTTCACTTCATCTTTTATGTATGTCATCTGCGGTTTCATTCTCTTTTTCATTTTAGAAAAATATCTCTTCTGGCGCCATTGTCATAAAGGAAAATGCGAAATTCATGCCTTTACTTACTTAAATCTCATTGGGGACGGCTTCCATAACTTTGGCGACGGGCTTATTATCGGAGTGAGCTTTTTCACTGATATTAGAATTGGGATTGTTTCCACACTTGCAATTATTATGCACGAAGTGCCGCAGGAGTTAGGTGATTTTGGCATTCTGATTTATGGGGGATTTTCGAAGTTGAAGGCGCTTCTTTTTAATTACATTTCTGCAACAACAGCCATTTTGGGAACGGTGATAGGATATTTCTTCGCCTCTCATGTAAATCATTTTTCTACTATTTTACTTCCCTTTGCAGCCGGTGGTTTTATCTATATTGCCTCTTGCGATTTGATTCCAGAGCTGCACAGGCAGCCTGATGTAAAGAAATCCAGCATTTCTATATTATTCTTTATATTGGGGATCCTTTTGATGTGGTGGCTGAAAGTAGTTTATCATTGAGAAGGGATGAGGCTAAAATCGAGATCGGCGCGTTTTTAAAAAGAAAGGAGGAGAAATGCCTATTATGGAGATCAGTGTAGTACCTTTGGGCACCCGGACCGCATCAGTCAGTAAATACGTAGCGAAGGCAGTGCAGGTGTTGGGGAAATGCAAAAGGATAAGATATCAACTTACTCCTATGGGTACGATAGTAGAGGCAGGCTCTGTTAAACAGCTGTTGGATATTGCAGAAAAGATGCACAAGATAGTGTTGGGTGGCGAGGTAAAGAGGGTAGTTACTACGATTAAGATAGACGAGCGGAGTGACAAGAGATTGACCATGGAGGGCAAGGTAAAGTCAGTTAAGGAGAAGTTACAGAACTAGGGTCAGAGATGCCAAGGCAGGAATAACCTCTTCCACTATCACAAATATCATGGCACCTATGGCCGTTGACATGTATATCTGTGGATCGATGGATTATCTCTACAGACGAGGCCCGCTTCGCATCCGGCGTCATTGCCGGGTGCGTAGCATATTGATCCTTCCGGCTGAGGTCCCGGTGTAATTACAGTATCCGATTGAATTGGAGTAGCGTAGTTTCCAGACTCGTCAAGGAGAGTTGCATATATTTTATACTCGGTCGATGGGTTGAGCGGGTATACGAAGGCGTAGTCCTTCCCCTGCGAGGAGATGTCACTAGCCCGAGGCGCATCCGAATAATTGAGTGGATAATTATCACACTTATCATCTGGATCGACGCCGACCTCGATCACGCAAGCAGCATAATGAATAGCCCAGCCTGGACTAATGTCGTCGGTGGGAGATGGGTCAAATTCTATAAAGACGAGTGTTGGATACACCTCTTGGTCATATATCGACATCGTGCCAACTGTTGGAGGGGTCGTGTCATTTGCACATATATGATCGGGGTAACCATCTCCATAGACCCATGTATTGTAGTGTATGCAGTCGAGCCCTGCCTGGCAATCTGCGTCAGTATAACATCTTGCGCCTTCGCCAAGTGTTTCAGGGGTCGTAGTGGTAATGGATCTTATATCTGCTACGTTACCCGCCTGGTCGACAAGGGTGACATAGAAAGTATATGTCGAACCAGGCGTCAAGTTTGCTTCATACAATTCATCACTCCCGTCCACCGAGATATCCCACGCTTCGTTGGCATTATGATAATTTTCAGGGTAGTTATTGCACTTCTCGGCCGGATCGGTGCCAACGAGGATGGTGCAGACCTTGTATGTTAAATAACTCCGAGGTGATATATTGTCACTGCGTTCGGGCGTGAGCAGGATGAACAATAGGGTCGGATATTTAGTTTCGTAGATTGATACTGTGCCTATCGTCGGCTTAACATTGTCAGTGAGGCAAAATGATTCGTTATGGTTACCGTAGCTAAGACACCTTTCTCCAGCTGGCAGGTTGCAATTCGCATCGCTGTTACATGTTTTGTAAATGCAGTTAGCATTGTTGCGGCAATCAGAATCTGCGCAGTCTGCCCAACCATCACCGTCATTATCAATGCCATCACTACATTCCTCACTTCTCTGCTGTTCTACTACATAACCGCCTCCTCCTTCACCACCATTTCCACCACTACCGCCGCTATTTCCCCCACCAGCCGTCCCCTCTGTAGAGCAGCTGGCTATGTCGCCTGGTATACACATAGCATCTACCGGCGCATGGTCCTCTTCACTAAATACCCACCAGACGGCGCCGCTCTCAGCATATTTACTGCACTCCTCCTCCGTCTTCGGCACACTATCGCCCAAGAGGAGGACCACGAGCTTCTCATTTGATGCACAATATCCATTACACCCCTCGCCTGCTAAACGGACACATGTGTATTGATCTTCGTCTCCTACATTGCAATCACTCCCATTTATACACTCTCGGCTTAGGTCTATACCCAACTCATCATAGGGGACACAACTGCCAAAGATACAGGCCTCATCCTCCTTGCAGTCCTTATAATCTCTGCACTCACAGGACTCTGGCACAGGACCGGTAAGTTTCACTCGAAGCCGTGCAGTGGCATTGGGATTCGTATCCAATGTGACATCTACGAAGTACTCTGTCGTCATATCTCCTGATCCTGATATAGAATCACTGCACCTCCGAGGCATCTCACATGGGGCGGTGTATGTGCATGTGGTATCCGTGTGTGTAGTCGTACCATATGTGTTGTCTAGGACCTCATCTCCATTGGTGTCCCGCACCTTACATGCCGTAATTTTTAACACCTCGTTGCGATATATGACAGAGAAGGTAATAGACTCACCCAGACTTAGTGTCTGGGGGTTTGAGACATTAGAGAACTCTAGATTGCCTCCACTTATTGAAGGCGATGTAGCATTTGTGCCACATCCCCACACAAAGAAACTGCCTAGGGCCAGAACGACCAATATTTTTAATCGCCTATACAACATGCAGTCCCATTTTTTAATCTATTTTAATCTATGATGTATACGAAGATAAAGCATGGGGGCATGCCATGTTCATGCCTTTTAACTAGCTGATTTTACGTGTCTTTATTTTTGACAATGATTGGGATGGGTAAAAAATACCTTATAGGATTTTCGATATAAGAATCAATATAAAGAACACCCTATTAAATAATTTAATATCAATCAGATATATAAGATGTAACCACAGATCTCCAGAGGTGGTTTTTTGACAATATGTGTGTGAGATTCAGGAGTTATGTCGAGTTTTAATTCCTCACAAGTAGGTTGGCAACTTAAGTATGTTCTTATGGTACGTGGGTGGATGACAGAAAGCCGGTGTTACTCTATGTTGACGCGACCTTGAGGTGAAACCTTGATGTGGACTCGAAGTGGGTCTGAAGCCGACTCGAAGTGGGTCTGAAGCCGACTCGAAACTGACTCTAAATAACCTCGAAACAGATTCGAAAACAAGGTTGAAGCAAAAAAGGACGGTGCTGTCTTGATTTTGCTAGGTGCAGATCTACAAAAGAGATGACACTTTTTCTATCTCATTGGGAGTGTAGGGTTTTTTGGGGTGCTTCTTGGGCATTAGGTTTGAAAAGTCCCTTTCCCTTGACTCCGTACTTGTTTAAGGGCTAACTAATACCTTCGATCGTACTTGAGGGCTATGTATGGCAAAGCTCCGGACGATATTTGTGTGTAGCGCCTGTGGGGGTAGAACACCGAAGTGGCTGGGCAAGTGCCCCGAATGCGGCGAGTGGGGGACGTTGGTAGAGGAGGTAGTGAGGGAGGAGGTGCCTAGGGCGCGCGTCTTGTCTGCATCGTCTACCCGTCCTACGCCGCTTTCTGAGATAGATTTTGGCGATGGAGAGCGGCGCGTTTCTATAGGCATAGGCGAGTTGGATCGCGTGCTGGGTGGCGGCCTCGTGGAAGGCTCTGCTATCCTCATCGGAGGGGACCCTGGCATAGGAAAGTCTACTCTGGTGCTTCAAGCGGCTACTAGGCTTGCTGGGAAGGTGGGCAAGGTGATATATGTCTCTGGTGAAGAATCTCCGATGCAGATCAAGATGAGGGCTGCGCGGCTTGGAATAGATGCTAGGGATATCTATGTATACCCGGAGCCTGAGGTGGGTTGTATAATGGGGGAGGTGCAAAACGCCTCACCTAGCCTTGTCATCATCGATTCAATCCAGACAGTCTATTCTAGCGAGATTCCGTCTTCGCCCGGCACGGTCACGCAGGTAAGGGATTCGTGTTCCAGATTGGTTGGGCTTGCCAAGGAGAAGGGGTTTGCAATCATACTTGTTGGGCACGTGACGAAGGAGGGCGCAATAGCAGGCCCGAAGCTCCTTGAACACATGGTGGATACGGTGCTCTATTTTGAGGGTGAAAAGGGGCATCCCTTTAGGATACTCCGCGCCGTAAAAAATAGGTTCGGTCCTACGAGCGAGATCGGCGTGTTTGAAATGAGGGGAGATGGCCTCCATGAAGTAAAGAGCCCGTCTGCGCTATTCTTGGCTGAGCGGAGGAAGGAGAGCCCTGGGAGCGTCATAATTGCGGCAATAGAGGGGACAAGGCCGCTTCTTTTGGAGGTGCAGGCGCTTGTATCCACCTCTATCTTGGCAAATCCAAGGAGGACTGCAATAGGTGCAGATGCAATGAGGCTTGCCCTCTTGGTTGCGGTGATGGAGAAGGTGTTTGGCGTCGTCCTACACGACAAGGATATATTCCTGAATGTAGCGGGGGGTCTTAGCGTATCTGAACCTGCTGCGGACTTGGGGATAGTGGCATCTATATATTCCAGTGTTGCAAATCTGCCTGTGGCGGAGGATACTGTAGTGATTGGGGAGGTGGGTCTCGGCGGCGAGGTGAGGGCAGTATCTGCCTGCGAGATCAGGGTGCGCGAGGCAAAGAAGATGGGATTTAAGCGCGCCATCGTCCCTGCGGGAAACATAAAGAGCCTTAGTGGTTGCGGCATAGATATAATTGGTGTAAAAAAGGCGGACGAGGCATTTAAGGGGTTGTTTTAGATGTCATTTAAACGCCAGGCAAATGTATTTGTCTTCTTGGCCACTGGCTTTGGCGTCGGGTATATACCATATGCGCCTGGGACCTTTGGTAGCTTGATCTCCATCCTCCTCTTCTTGGTGTTGGGCAAACTCCCTCCCCATTCATATATTATCTTTTGTGTGGGTTTTCTCTTTGTATCTGTTTGGATCGTCAATCGGGCGCTCCCTGCCTTTGAGTCCGACGATCCAAAAGAGATTGTGATCGATGAGATCGTGGGTATGCTTGTTGCGCTAACGCTTCGCCATATCTCTTTTTTTGATATGGCTTTAGGTTTTTGCCTCTTCAGATTTTTCGATATATCCAAACTCCCGCCCTTGTCGTGGATAGAAAAGAAGGTTGGAGGGGGATGGGGCGTTGTGTTGGACGATGTGATTGCGGGCGTGTATGCATTCATTTCATTGTGTATTGTCCATGCAATTTGGAGGCAGGTGTGAGATTTTCTATAATTGCAACCGGCGATGAGGTGATAGACGGGAGGATTTTGAATTTGAATGCGGCTCATCTTGCAGGCAGAGTGACAGCTATGGGCGGAGATGTGAGGCTCCATCTCGCCGTCGGTGACCAGATAGAAGATATAGTAAAGGCCCTTAGGTGGGCGCGTGAAGTCTCTGATGCGATAATTATTACAGGAGGATTGGGTCCTACTGTAGATGATATCACCCTTGAGGCGGTTGCGAAGCATCTTTCACTCCCCTTGGAATTCAGAGAGGATGTGTGGCGGGAGATTCAGGAGAGGATCGCTTGCCGCGGTCGAAAACATACCGAAAATGACAAAAGGCAGGCATTTATGCCAGCGGGGGCGGTTCCACTGAAGAATCGCGTCGGTATAGCAAGCGGCGCATATATCAAAAAGGATGGGAAGGAGTACTTTGTCTTACCCGGTGTTCCTCGCGAGATGGAGGTGATATTTGAAGAAGAGGTGGTGCCTCGCATCAAGGGTTTGAGAGGGAGGCCACGCCCAGAGCGGATCCTTAGGTGTCTTGGTGCTCCAGAGGCCTTGCTGGATGAGCGGATAAGGGCTCTGAAGCTAGAGGGTGTTTCTATCTCTTTTAGGATAGCACTTCCTGAGATACTCATTAGGGTTGTGCCTAGTGGTGGTCTTTGTGACGAGGTAAAACTAAATGAAGCTGTGGAGAGAATAAAAGGCGAGATAGGGGAGTGGGTCATTGGAGAGGGGAATTTTAAGATAGAAGAATTGGTGGGCAAGATGCTTAAAGAACGGGGGTGTTTGCTTTCTGTGGCTGAATCTTGCACAGGCGGGCTCATCTCCAGTCGGATTACGGATGTGCCTGGCGCATCTAGGTATTTCTTAGGCGGGGTTTCCGTATATTCTAACGAAGCGAAGGTAAAAATCCTTGGCGTAGATCGTAAATTGATAGATGCGTATGGGGCTGTAAGCAGAGAAGTTGCCTTAGAGATGGCGGTCTTGGTACGTTGCCTATTTGGCTCGACGCACTCCATTGCTGTAACAGGCATTGCAGGCCCAACAGGTGGGAGCGATGCGAAACCGCAGGGGACTGTATACATCGCGGTCTCTGATGAAGAGACTACAACAGTAGAAAGGATGTTTTTTCCTGTAGAGAGAAGGCTTTTTAAAGAATTTGTAGCGTCTCATGCAATGAATATGCTTAGGAAGCGGCTGGAGGCCATGTGAAACTCAGATCGTTTATCGCCTTTGATATCCCACGCACCCTCGCGGATGAACTTGGGGCGGTTTCACGCGAGCTTAGTAGGCTAGAACCAAGGGTTAGGTGGGTAGCGCCGGAGAACATGCATGTCACAATCAAATTTTTGGGCAATGTGGAAGAAGGGTTGCTTAAAGGGGAGATATCAGATCTAATTGAGGAGGTTGCTTCACTTTCAGGTCGTCTTTCATTTGTGTCCCGCGGCATCGGGGCTTTTCCAAATCCGAAATATCCTAGGGTCGTGTGGGCTGGCCTAGAAGGAGATGTTGGGCCGCTTGGGGAGATGTATCAGAAGCTTGAAGAAGGGCTCTCCCATTTTGGGATAAAGAAAGAGGGAGAGAGATTTGTCCCGCACATAACGCTTGGAAGGGTTCGCGATTTTGTAAAGGCACCCCTCCTTACACAAAAAATTGATGAACTTTCACAGAAGGAATTTGGAGGATTTGAGATATCGTATATACTATTGTACAAAAGTTTGTTGACAAGAGATGGGCCTATTTATACACCAATTGTTAGGTTTAACCTTGGGGGGAGAAAGGATATTTTATGATAGGAGAAGCGATGAATACGGGGAGTGACGATAGGGCGAGTCGCGAGAAGGCAATAAGTCTCGCCGTCTCCACTATTGAGAAACAATTTGGCAAGGGCGCAATAATGCGATTGGGCAAGGATGAGCATCCCGTCGCGGTAGAATCTATTTCCACCGGCTCGATCTCGTTGGACATTGCACTTGGTGTTGGAGGATTGCCGCGCGGAAGGATCATCGAGATATTTGGTCCAGAGTCGTCTGGCAAGACAACCCTTGCACTGCAGGTGATTGCAGAGGCTCAAAAGAGGGGCGGAATAGCGGCATTTGTGGATGCTGAACATGCGCTAGATGTAGATTATGCAAAGAAGATAGGTGTGAAGATAGAGGATATATTGATATCTCAGCCCGATACCGGTGAACAGGCATTGGAGATTGTAGAGACGCTTGTGAGAAGTGGTGCAATAGATATTATTGTAGTAGACTCGGTGGCAGCCCTTGTCCCGCGCGCTGAATTAGAGGGTGAGATGGGTGATGCAACTATGGGCGCGCAGGCGAGGCTCATGAGCCAGGCCTTGAGGAAGCTTACAGCCATAATATCAAAATCCAAGACGATACTTGTCTTTATCAATCAGATAAGGATGAAGATAGGCATGATGTTTGGAAATCCTGAAACGACAACAGGCGGGAATGCTCTAAAGTTCTACGCCTCGGTAAGGTTGGATATCAGGAGGGTTACGCCGATAAAGAAGGGTGAAGATGTGATAGGAAGTCGCACCCGCGTCAAAGTGGTAAAAAACAAGGTTGCGCCGCCGTTTAAATCTGCGGAGTTTGATATCATATATGGAAAGGGCATAGTTCGCGAAGGCGATGTGCTTGATATTGCATCCACCCTCGGGATAGTGGAGAAGAGCGGTACATGGTATTCGTACAAGGGCGAGAGGATAGGGCAGGGAAGAGACAGTGCCATAAATTTCCTATCTTCTAATCCGAAGGTAATGGCAAGCATTGAGAAGGCAGTTCTTGCGAGATATGGTTTGGATAAGCAGGATGCCGAGTCAGTGAAGAGGTCTGCCGGTGCGACTGAACAAACCAAGCCAAAAGGTAAATAGAAAGACAGCGGGTGTAGGATGACGATAAAGACCGATCTCAGGGAGGCCTTTTTAAGTTATTTTGAGGAGAGGGGGCATAAAAGGGTACCCAGCTCTTCGCTCATTCCACATGGCGATCCAACGCTCTTTTTTACAAACGCAGGCATGGTGCAGTTCAAGGATGTCTTTTTGGGACACGATACCCGTCCTTATAAGCGCGCCACGTCTTCCCAAAAATGCATGAGGGTCTCCGGAAAACACAACGACCTAGAGAATGTGGGATACACGCAGAGGCACCATACATTTTTTGAGATGCTCGGCAACTTCTCATTTGGCGACTATTTTAAGGAAGAGGCAATAGCGTTCGCATGGGAGTTTCTTACAAAGGTAATAGATATTTCCAAAGAGCTCTTGTATGTGACAATCTATAAGGATGACGACGAGGCGGAAGAGATATGGCTAAAGCATGTTCCCAGATCTAGGATATTTAGATTTGGCGAAGAAGATAACTTTTGGTCGATGGGAGATACAGGTCCTTGCGGCCCATGTTCCGAAATCCTGATAGACAGGGAACCCTCTGGCAAGAAGATGTCCAAGGAGATTCTGGCAAGCGAGAGGTGCATGGAACTTTGGAATCTAGTATTTATGCAGTTCAATAGGCGCGAAGACGGCACTATGGAAAAATTAGACCGCCCGTGCATAGATACAGGGATGGGGCTCGAGAGACTTGCGGCGGTGTTGGAGAATACCCAAGGAAATTACGAGACATCGCTTTTTATGCCGATCATACGAAAGATAGAAGAACTTTCTCAAAGGAAGTATCTTTCGAGGTATAAGGAACCACCTATTACAGATGTTGCAATGAGGGTGATCGCAGACCATGTGCGGGCAATGACATTCCTTGTTGCTGATGGTGTCCTCCCTTCAAATGAGGGAAGGGGATATGTGCTGAGGAGGATTATAAGAAGAGCTGCTAGATTTGGAAGGATGCTTGGGATAAAACCGCCATTTTTTGGCGCGCTGGCTGATACAGTGATAGAGATGATGGGTGGAGTATATCCGGAGATTGTAGCGCAGCGGGAATCTATAAATGGCGCGATTACAGCGGAGGAGCTAAAATTTAGTGAGACGCTAGATAAGGGAATGGAGCTGCTTACAGAAAAGTTCGATGAGATGAGAAAGGGTGGTATAAAGTGCCTTTCCGGCGAGGATGTGTTTAGATTGTACGATACCTATGGTTTTCCAAAGGACCTCACAAGAGACATAGCCGCTGAGGCTGGATTTTCAATAGATGGGGAGGGCTTTGAGCGGATGATGGAGGAACAGAGGATGCGCGCAAGGTCTGCGTGGAAGGGATCTTGCGATGGTGGTACCTCGAAGCTCTTTTTGGAGATGGGTGGAGGTGTTGCTACAGAGTTTGTGGGTTACACTGCGATGCAGAGCGAGGGCAAGGTCCTTTTGATTTTAAAGGATGGATGTGAGACCGATTTTGCTACTGAGGGAGATAAGATTAGTTTTGTGGTCGACAGGACGCCGTTCTATGGGGCTTCGGGCGGGCAGGTAGGTGATAGTGGTCTGGTTTTGGGAGATGGCCTTGAAATTGTGGTGGAAGATACTACAAGGCCTTCTCCATCTATCTTTTTGCACATCGGTGTAGTGAAGAGCGGGAAGATCTCTGTGGGAGATAGGGTTAGGCTCGAAGTAGATGAAGAGAGAAGGCGAAGCATCATGCGAAACCACACCGCAACACATATTCTCCATAAGGCCCTCAGGACCGTTCTGGGCGAACATGTAAGGCAGGCAGGTTCGCTTGTGGAGGCTGATCGATTGAGGTTTGACTTTGCCCATTTTAAGGCGCTTGCGCCAGAGGAAATTTTACAAGTAGAGGATATTGCAAATAGCTGTGTCTTGAGAAATCTAGAAGTAGAGGTCAAAGAACTCCCTTATGCCGAGGCGATAAAGAAGGGGGCGCTTGCGTTCTTTGGTGACAAGTATGGAGAGGTGGTTAGGACAGTTTCAGTAGGCGATTTCTCTATGGAACTCTGTGGTGGTACACATGTCCGAAGGAGCGGCGACATAGGCATGATAAAGATTGTGAAGGAAGAATCCGTGTCGGCAGGGGTGAGGAGGATAGAGGCTGTAACCGGTACCGGTGCGCTCCGTTATTTGCAGGACCTTGAATCAAAGCTTGGTGAGATAGGGAGCAGATTGGGTGTTTCTAGGTCTGATGTAGTATCTAGGGTTTTAAAGCTCCTCTCGGATGTGAAGAGGCTTGAGAAGGAACTACAATCTGCAAAAAGAGGCGCTCTTGGCGATGCCGGCAGAGAAGAAGGATTCATGGTTTCAGGTGTATCGGTGTTGGCCAGGTTTGACAAAGGGATCGGCACATCTGAGATGAGACACCTTTCTGACGTCATGAGGTCAAAGGTAAAGAGCGGTGTAGTCTTTATTGCGTCGGAATCCTCTGGGAAGACTAGTATATTGCTTGCGGTGACCAAAGACCTCACTTATAGATTCAAGGCGCGTGAGCTTATCACAAAACTCCTTTCTTCTATAGGAGGTTCTGGTGGAGGAGGTGACGAGATGGCTCAAGGTGGTATTGGGAGGGCGGTTGGGCAGGATGAGCTAAAGGATGCCTTGATAAGGGCGATAGGTGGGGAGTGAGAGGTTCTGGTCAAATCTTTCATTAAACATCTTATCTCATATGAGAAATGTAGCGCTTTGTAGCATATCTTTGCGCAACTCTTGGGCATGTTGCAATATACAGGCGTTTGGATTATTATGATAAAGGGGGTGTTAAGATGTCAGTGATGCCAGACCATTGGATAGCCAAGATGGCTAGGGAATGCGGGATGATAGAACCGTTTGTAGACAGACAGATAAGAGACGGTATTTCATACGGTCTCTCTTCGTATGGATACGACTTTAGAATCGCCGATGAGTTTAAGGTGTTTTGCAAGGGAGGTGTCCATTTGGTTGTGGACCCGAAATCGCTTGCTGGATCTCTCTTTGAGGACTTCAAAGGGGACGTACTGGAGATACCTCCTTTGGGTCTTGCGCTTGGCAGGAGCGTGGAGTATTTTCGGATCCCGCGCGAAGTAGTTACCATATGCTTTGGAAAATCTACTTATGCTAGGTGCGGTGTGTACATCCATGTGACGCCGTTTGAACCGGAGTGGGAGGGATATGCAACTGTGGCGATTTCAAACGCGGCGCCATATCCGGTCAAGGTGTATGCTGGTGAAGGGATAGGTCAAATACTCTTTTTGAAGGCGGATTCGCCCTGCGAGATTTCATATCGCGACAAAGGCGGGAAGTATCAGAGGCAACTTGGAATAACCACCGCAAAGGTCTGATACAGGATCTGTGATAGCGTTTTTGGGTTTTGGGTGGTATGAGGAGGGATTAAAGGAAGGTTTGGATGAAGGATTATTATCAGATACTCGGCGTTTCGAAGGGCGCCTCTCAGGATGAGATAAAGAAGGCATATCGGCGCCTTGCAAAGCAATATCATCCGGATGTGAACAAAGGTGACAAGTCGAAGGAAGAGAAGTTTAAAGAGATTACCGAGGCATATGATATCCTTTCCGACCCCGAGAAGCGGCGTCAGTATGATATGTTTGGCGGCATGGGCAGCAGCGGGAGGCAAGGCGGGTTTGATCCATTTGGTGGCGCTCGCGGATTTGAATGGGGAGATGGTGGGACGAGGTTTTATTCTTATACCACAGGCGGTGAACAGCCTCAATTTGAGGATCTGGGAGACATCTTCTCTGAGCTCTTTGGTATAGGGGGATTTGGACGCAGAAAAAGAAGCGAGGAATATAGCGAGCGTAAGAAGACTGTAGATGGAAGCGATACCTACGCAGATATTGAAATAGGGTTTGAAGAGGCTGCGAAGGGTACTGTTAGGGAGATAGCCATCAAGAGGGGCGACAAGGTGGAGAGGATAAAGGTCAAGATACCCGCTGGCGTTGACAATGGCTTCAAGGTGCGGGTCAAAGGGAAGGGAGAACCTGGCATTGGTGGCGGACGTCCAGGGGACTTGTATTTAAGCGTGCGGGTAAGACCGCATCATGTGTTTTGGCGCGAAGGCGCTGATGTGTATTGCGAGGTGCCCATCTCTATATATGAGTCGATATTTGGTGGGAGCATTACTGTGCCCACGTTGAATGGAAGCGCCGTTATGAAGCTCCCCCCATATACCTCGAGCGGCCAGAAGTTCAGGCTCCGCGGGCAGGGGGTACCTGTACCAGGGAAAGAAGGCGTCAAGGGAGATCAGTATGTCATTGTAAATATCGTCCCTCCTAAGAAGTTGGACAGGGAGAGCGAAGCGATGCTGAGGGAGCTTGCAAGTAGGAATGCTTATAATCCGCGTGAGGAGAAGTGAAAGAATTTTTATTGGGGGATAGAGATGCAAAGGCGTATTTTTGTTTTAGCGGTTTGGCTCTTCTTTCTCGTATCATGCAATGTGAAGACGAGCGATGAGATACCGGTGGTTGGAAAGCTCTCTTTTATAGCTGCCGGTTCAAGGCATGCGCTCGTGGTGGATAGGGGAGGGAACCTCTATGGGGCAGGTTCCAACGACTATTATCAATTGACCAAGATTGAAGATGGGACTCTAGAAGGTATTGGTGAGGTGGATTTGTATACGTTTACACGTATAAGCGGTGTGTCTGGTGTGGAAAAGGCTTGTGGCGGCGAGAATTTTACAATTGTATTTACCGAGGACGGGGATATCTTTGCATTTGGGGATAATCTGTATGGACAACTAGGTGATGGGACGACGATACGGCGAGAGAGCCCCATCAAGATTTCATCCAGCGCTCATATTAACCCAGAAAAGATTGCATGCGGCAACTATCATGCCGTGGCCCTTTCTGGGGGACGGGTCTTTGCATGGGGTAGGAATTCTGAAGGTGAGCTTGGAAACGGAAACAAGAATGATAGTTCTACGCCCCTGCTTGTTTCAAGTCTCATAAATATAGTAGATGTAGCAGCGGGTGGATTATATACGCTTGCCGTAGATACAAATGGTGCTATCTGGGCATGGGGAAAAAATGATCATGGTCAGCTTGGAAATGGGGAGACAAGGGACTCCCTCATCCCATCTAGAGTTACAGGCTTGGATAATTACCGTGCCATAAAAGTAGCCGCTGGGAAGCAACACTCCCTCGCCGTATTTGATAGCGGTATCGTTGCAGCATGGGGTTACAACTTCAACGGCCAGATTGGAGATGGAAGCGAAACAGATCGACATACTCCTATTATCATTGATGATATAAAGGATGTAACCGATGTATGTGCTGGAGAGGCGCATTCTGTAGCACTAAAGAATGATGGGACTGTCTGGACATGGGGTGGAAATCAGTATGGCCAGCTAGGTATCGGCAGTACCGATTCATACAATACACCTCAGGAGGTGAAGTTTCCTGAAGAGGGTGTGTCTATAAAGGGCATCGCTTGTGGCGCGAATTTTACGATGGCACTCGATTCAAAGGGTTATCTATGGATGTGGGGACGTGGGGAAGATGGGGAGATTGGGAATGGCGAGACGGAAAACACGGATGCCCCAATTAAGGTAGACATCGAATAAAAACAGCAAGACCGGAGGAATGATGCATACAAATATCTTGGATATCTTACTTGAGGAGGGGCTGTTGGGGAAGAAGGATCTTGAGGAGGCCTCGCGGGCTGCAGCCTCCCTTGGGGTAGATGTGGAGGAATACCTCCTAGAAAAGAATCTTATAACAGAGGAGTCGTATCTTCGTGCCCTCGCCATCAGGTCGAAGACGAGGTTTGCCAGACTTGCTGGCGAGAAGATAGATGAGGCTGTGGTGAGGATGTTACCTGCCGCTGTTTCGCGTAGACTCGGGGTGGTGCCTATTGCAATGGAGGGAGACAAGGTAATTATTGCCGTATCCAAGCCCCTTAGCATAGATGCGTTGGACGAGATAAGGGTGTATATAAAGCAAGAGATAAGGCTCATCTTTGCCCCTTCATCCGATATTACCTCCTTGATTCGGAGATCGTACAAGGGATCTGTTCTTGATAAGAGTGAGATACCTGAAGAGGTTTCTGTTGAAGTGATGGAATCCCTTGATGGTGGCGAAGGGGAGACTGGGACAGACGAGGCATTTGGTGATAAGATAGTCAAGGAGGTAAATAACATCATATATCATGCGTATCATAACGGCGCCAGCGACGTGCATATAGAGCCGTCTAGGCGGGACGTACTCGTCAGATTTAGGGTGGACGGATTCCTCGAGGAATTTTGCCGCCTTTCCAAGAACATGCAATCCCCCGTGATAAGCCGTCTGAAAGTGATGGGGAACATGGATGTGGCAGAGAAGAGGATGCCGCAAGATGGGAGAGTGAGGCTCTCTATCTCTAATAAAGAGGTGGATTTGAGGATTGCCACCTATCCTACCGTCTTTGGCGAGGCGGCTGCCATCAGGATACTTTCAGAGGATCAGCTAATCACGCTGGAGAGACTCGGCTTTTTGGAAGATGACCTAAATCTATTCAAGGAGATCATCACAAAGCCGTATGGTATATTTTTGGTAACAGGACCTACTGGCTCTGGAAAATCTACAACACTATATGCGGCCCTCATGGAGATAAATTCTAAGGAGAAGCACATCCTCTCTATTGAAGATCCTGTAGAGCACGAGATACCGAATGTGGATCAACAGCAGGTCAATGTAAAGGCTGGTGTTACTTTCGCAACTGCGCTTCGTGCAATGCTTAGGGAAGACCCGGATGTAATAATGGTAGGGGAGATACGAGACCAAGAGACGGCGGAGATTGCCTTGAGGGCGGCGATGACAGGGCACCTCGTCTTTTCAACGTTGCATACAAATACGGCTGTAGGCGCAGTCTACAGATTGGTAGACCTAGGTGTAGAACCATATCTAGTCGCCTCTACCCTGATTGGCGTAATGTCGCAGAGACTTGTAAGGAGGATATGCGAGGAATGCAAAGAGGAGGTTCCGGTAGACACCGAAAAACTTGGGAGGCTAGGGAGTAATGTGGTGTTGGATAAGATGTATAAGGGAAAGGGATGCAGCGCTTGTAGGAACTCGGGGTATAAGGGGAGGATAGGGATATTTGAACTGATACACATCACGGAGGATATGAGGGTGCTCATAAATAAGATGATGCCGGAGGTGAGGCTTAGGGAAAAGGCAAATGCAATGGGCTACCGGACCATGCTTGAGGACGGCATTGAAAAGGTGAGGTTAGGTCTTACTACCTTGGATGAGGTCCTTAGGGTTACGTCGTAGTCATTTTGTATTTGGTGCTTAATTTATGAAGGTATTTATCTATAAGGCGAGGGATGGCAGCGGCGCCGTTGTAACAGGGGAGCTGGCGGGCGATTCTCCAAAGGATGTCAAGTTTGCACTTGCAGATAAGGGGCTCATCCCAATTTCTGTCTCTCAAAAGAGGGTAAAGGGGGAAGGTGTATCTTCCCTGTTCAGGAAGAGGGTCCCCATAAAGGACCTCCTTGCATTTACGCGTCAATTCTCGGCCCTATTCAAGGCGGGTGTTCCTATAGATAGGATATTTGAGACACTGTCAGGTCAGGTAAGGGATAAAAGGTTTAAGGAGGTGATAACGGAGATAGGTAGGGATGTTTCCAGAGGTTCTTCGCTACAGTCTGCCTTTAGCAAACACCCATTTTATTTTAATGATATATATATAAGCATGCTAAGTGTAGGTGAGGAAGGGGGGAGTCTTAGCGAGGCGCTCATAAACCTATCTTCTATCCTCGAGCGCGAATATACGGTGAAGAATCAGGTAAAATCCGCCACCATCTACCCTAAGATAGTAGTTCTGGTATTCATAGCCGTCCTCATCCTCATGCTCACATTTGTGATACCCCGTCTTGCCTCATTCTATGAGGGATTCCACGCTACCCTGCCGCTTCCAACCAGGCTAGTGCTTGGCGCCAGTGGTTTTGTAACCTCTATCGTCAAGGATTACCCATATATCGCCTTTCCGGTCCTCATAGCCTTGTTTTTTGGATTCAAAAAATACTCATCTTCTGAAAAAGGAAAATTTTTCTTAGATAGGATGAGACTTCAATTCCCTGTCTTTGGCACCTTGAATCTCATGGTTGCAAATGCAAGGTTTGCACATTTGGTCTCCGCGCTCTATAAGGGCGGACTCCCCCTTGTGAAGACCCTCTCCATTGTTGGAAAGGCGATAGGTAATATGGCCTTTGAAAGAGAGGTTTTGCTTGTATCTGAGGAGGTGCGCAAAGGTTCATCCCTTGCAAAGGCACTTTCAGGAAAGAGGTATTTTACGCCTATCGTCTTGGAGTCGGTGGCGGCTGGTGAGGAGTCTGGTGCGTTGGATGAGATACTGGAGTTAACAGGCAGTTTCTACGACGATGAGATAAGCGCAATGCTAAAAAATCTGACTACCTTAATAGAACCCTTGCTTTTGGTCGGACTTTTTGGTATGGTACTTCTACTTGCACTTGCAGTGCTCCTCCCGATATGGAGGTTAAGCAGTGTTATTCTTCCGGGAGGGCATTGATATTCTTTTATAGAAAGGGGGGATTATGAAGAGGAAGTTGTGGGAGGTGGTAGTCGTAATATTGGTGCTTGCGCTTTCCGCCGGTTTTATCTGGTGGAGATATAACAACGTTAAGAGCACCAATGAGACAGCGCTTGTGAACCAACTGAAGGCGCTCAGGATGGGGGTGGCAACCTATATGGAGGTGAACAAGCACTATCCGCCAGACCTAAAGGCGCTTGTCTCATCAAAGTTTAAGTTTGCTGGCGGAGAACGTCCTTATGTCCCAGGCGATTTTAAAAAGGACAAGGATGGAAATATACTCGATTCGTTTGGCAAGCCATTTAACTATGATCCTGCTACTGGGAAGGTTTCTCCGTCCGAACCGACATATAAGGATTGGTAGTTTGTGGCTTTAGGGTTTATAATAAAAAATTAGAACAAAAGGAGGTGTAGTATGAAAAGAGGTTTTACGCTCATTGAGTTGGTCCTGGTGATAGCCATATTAGGTGTATTGGCTGTCGTGGCGATGCCCAATATCTTCAATATCTCACTCACAACAGCGCAGCAGAACTCCCGCGATGCAGTTGTGGCAAACATACAGACCGGGCTCTCTCTTTATGCCGCCAGCCAGATTTCGCAGGGGCTGGCTGAATCCTATCCTGCACAGTTGGATAATGTTGCAGATGGCACCGCGGCCTCACGTACAAACCCGCTGTTTACCAATGTGATAAAGGGCGGCGTTACAAGGGGATGGACCAAGAAGAGTGCAACTTGCTATACATGGACGGAGGGCGGCGCCTCTGACGATTATGCCTATAACAGCACAAATGGCACATTTACATACGATGCCGATGGGTGTTAGTTGATATTGGTGCCTGAACTTGGATTTTTCATACATATCTTTTTATTGATGCAACGGTCCCCGCGTTGTTATGCGGGGACTTTTGTATTATGATGATATCTAGTTTTTTGGCATGCCCGTTATGAAGAGAGATGGTTTTACACTCTTAGAGCTGGTCCTTGTTGTGGCGTTACTAGGTATCTTATCCGTGACCGCATTTATTTATTTCATGGACTATAGAAGGAGTTATCTGGAGGTGGCTGGCCAAAAGGCTAGGGCGGATATAGAATATGCGCGCAGCCTTGCGATGACACAGAAAGGGACTACCTTCGGTGTTATATTTGAGAAGTCGACAAATAGGTATATAGTCTATGAAGGGGATCCGTCACATCCGATCAAAGACCCTATGACAAGGAGGGAAAAGATAGTTTCTCTTAGCGATTATCCAGGTGTCTATGTATATAGTAGCGGTTACAAGGTTGAGTTTAATCAGTATGGTGCGCCTACCGTTGGCGGTGGGGGAACTGTGGTGTTAAAGCGTGGGGATGAAGAGAGAAGAATCACTGTGCTTCCATATACAGGGAAGGTGGTGTTAGAATACTGGCCAAGACCAGGGGGGTGTGGTTGTAGATTATGAAGTCTTTGTCCAAAAGATGCAGAGTGGGTTTTAGGGGATTTACACTCATTGAGATCCTGCTTACTGTGGCCGTTGTTGGCGTTGGGCTCATCGGTGTTTTGTATGCCTACACGGCGGCCACTAGAAATGCCGTTAGCGCCGAGAGGGCTGTTGTGGCTTCATTCCTTGCAAGGGAGAAGATGGAGGAGATAATAGCGGACAGGTCACTTTTGGGATATGGGGCGGTCTTGTCCAAAGAATATTCTGACGGGAGGCTCCCTTCGCCGTTTTCAGCCTTCACCAGGAGCGTTAGGATAATAGAGGTAGATCCGGACGCCGATATTGGCAGTGATAGCTTCTTAGATCCCCTGCCAGGATCTGGTTATGCAAGGGTGACGGTGGAAGTGGGTTATGGAGATGGATCTGTAAAACTAGAGACTTTAATTGCAGATTATGAAATGCCGTAAGGGCGGTTTTACATTGCTTGAGCTTATACTTGTCGTGGCGATACTCGGTATCGGAATGGGCATCTTTGCCTCTGTCCTAGTAAATGGCGTGAAGTCGTACATCTTGGTGGTTTCAAGGAGGTCGGTCCTTTCTGAGGGTAGGATGGCACTTAGTAGGATGGTGTCAGAGATGATGCTCATACCATCTCCATCACAGATAGATTACTTTGGAGAATCATCTATCCAGTTCGACATCCCTTCGGAAAATAATATCAGATATTATATCATGAATGGTTCTCTCATGAGGAGGGGGACAGAGATAGCGGAGAACGTCTCCTCATTGAGATTTCAATACCTAAACAAGAATGGCGTTCCAACCTCTATAAAGAGTGAGATAAGGAGGATAGTGATTGAGCTTACTCTGCGAGCGGCCGGCGAGCAGGGGAATATAGTACTTAGGACAGCAGTCTTTCCACGAAACTTCGGCAGGAACTACAATGAATTTGAGTAGGGTTACATACAGAGATGAAGGATTCAGTTTGGTGGCTGCACTTGTGATAGTCCTTGTGTTGGCAATCTTGGGCGGCGCCATCCTTTATATCTCTGCGGTCAATCAAGGGATCAAGGCGCAGCAGATTGCTTCTGACAGGGCATTTTATGCCTCGCATGCCGGTCTGGAATTTGGGCTTGGCAAAATTTTGAAGGAGCACTCGGAAAGTAGTTCGTTTGGCATACTCTTTGGCGGCCCTGTGAGCATCATAAGATCGAACGGAAAACTCAATTCTTCTGCCACACGATATATTGCAAGAGAGACACATTCCATAACAGATCCGTTTGGGGGCGGCTCTTCTGATTGTCTTGTTGTAGATGTGTCGGATGCGTTTGTATTTGCCAAAGAGCTCAGGGGCATTACGCTTAGAAGAAATGATATGTGCACTGGCCGGGTAATTATAACCTCAATGAGCGGGACGAGTTGGTCGCCAGACAAAGGGGAGAAGATTACGGGGATACAATTTGGTGGAAATGTTCAGGAGTTTTCAGCCCCTCCAGCCACACCCGGCGGTTCAGGCGGTGAATTTGATTTTGGAGACCGCGACTACGTAATTGACAATACAGGTACGCACTTCCTGAATTTTGTGAGATGGAATGCCTTTGTATATGACCACCTCTTTCGACTAGTCTTTAATTTTACCTATGAAGGGAAGAGCTACTCAAAGACGGTCACCGTAAATCTTACTAGTTATGAAGAGGCTGATTGTTTGGTTTGGGATACAACTTCTGCCAGGCTTTCACTTGGTTCGGCCGGTTGGAACCGACTTACCGGTACTAATATAACCAACACATGTAAGTTTCAGATAGTCTTGGATAGGATGAATATAATTCGGTCCCCCGCATTTTCCGATGCATTGCTGAACAGTGTGAGCATAGGAGGCACAAATATCTTTTCTGGCGCCTCGTTAAATGGCGAGGAGATAGATGTAAATTATCTCTTGGGACCACTTACCTCCGCCAATGTAGATGAGTTTGTGTTTAGTGATGGTGTGATGGGGAGCAACTATGATGTGGCATGGATATTTTCAGATCGTTCTTCCAAGTTAGTTTCCCTTCCAGTCTTTTCGTCTACTGAGGCGAATTGCTTGAGTGTAGATACTAGCACCTCGAAGGTAGAGCCCACAGACAAGAAAAACATTCTTGGCATCAAGGTGAATAATGTTTGCAGTGGGGATATAGGGATCAAAGGGCTTAGACTCTCTTGGAGCGGGGGTCCATCTAGGTTTAAAGGTGCAAAGATATATGATGCGTCCGGTGCAAATGTGTATTCGTGGGACGCCCTCTCAGGCGAAGAGGTTTCGCTTGGGAGAGGCCTATATTTAAGGAACGAAGAGGGGGCAAAGGATGTAGAATATCTCTCGCTGGACTCAGAGATACCTACCGGCACTTCATTTACCCTTGAGTTTATCATGGTAGACGGAACTTCACAGGTGGTAAACTTTGTTCCAAGGTTTATATCAGACGAACTAGAGATTAATGTGGATGGTGGAAGGATAGGGGATGCTGACGATAGGCATCTCAAGGGAGTAACCTTAAGGAATAAAGGGGGTTTGAGCCTTGTTGTGGATAAGCTCAGAATAAGCTGGCTTCCAGTGGCATCGCCGCGTTTACTCGGTAGGGTAAGTATTGGAGGGTCGATTGTCTGGAGTGGGAGTGTAGGGACCGGCGTTGTCATAGATATCGCAGACACAACGATTATCCCATTTGAGGTAAAACCCATAGACTTCTTTGAATTTGATGGGGATATGAGCGGCAGGTCTTTCGTTATTGAAGCATTGTTGTCTGATGGGACATCAGTCATATCTAGAAGCTTTGCGCCTCCAGACGAGTAAACCTTGCCTTTGCCTCGTCTTTAATGCCTTTGAGTAGCGACTTTTTGTCTGGCGTATCTGCGAGCGCCTCCGCCTCGGCTGTATATTTCCTGAAACTATTTAAGTCGTTTGTGTCCAGAGCGCACTTTGCCTCAGTGAGCGCAATCCAGAAGAGGTATATCTTCCCACCATTTTTTCCGAGACCTCTTGCCTCGGCAAGATGAAGCCGTGCCTTCTCAAAGTCTTTGCTTATCCTGTAAAGTTCGCCCAGCTCCAAGTGTATCCTCAAGAGATATAGATCCTTTATTCCAAAGTCGAGTTTGGTATTGCTTAGGAATTGGAGGGCGGTTTTTAACATGTCTTCAGATCTTTTGTGTTCGCCTATATTTGAATAGACGATTGCGATATTTATCATTGTGCCTGCTGCCGCCTCGTGATTTTCCAGATATAGGGCTAGATCCAGTGCCCGTTCAAAGTAGCCGATGCTTTCCTTATAATTCTTCTTCAGATTTAGAAGGTTTCCTATGTTGTGGTAGACTTCATATAGTATATCCGTAGAGCCGGCTTCTTGCGCGGTTTTTAGGGCTGTGTCAAAGTATGATTCGGCCTCGCTATATTTTTGTTGTAGACTATATATCTCACCTAGCGACAACATAACCTTTGCAAGCTCTCTTGTATGTCCAGCCTCCCTTAAGAGTCCCTCGTCTTCTTTTAGGGTCTTGATGGCATTTTTTATATCGCCTTTACGCTTGTAGGCATGCCCCAGAGCGTTGTTATGGATCTTTAGTCTTTCCGACTTTGAGAGTTTTTTAGCTGCCTCTCGGCTCGCCAGATATTTCTGTATAGCATAGTCATAGTTTCCAATTATGATGTCTATGTATGCTATATAATTTTCTGCAACTAAGATAAGAGGTTTGTTTGACGAGATCTGTGCGATCTCCTTTGCCTTGCGGAAACATGATATCGCATCTTCGAATCTCTTTTCTATGAGATAGGTAAGGCCTACACCTATATGTGCTAAGATATTTGTTTCAACGGATGCGAGGTGTGGATTTGAATCGCATATAGCAGTTATGCTAGTGTATATCTTGCGCGCCACCTCCACCCTTCCTCGCATTTTGTATACCTCTGCCTTTCTAAGTAGGAGTTTTAAGGCGGTATCATCACTCACCCCAAATCTTTGTATATATTCCTCAATGTGCTCTATTGTTTGAAGAGGCGGTAGTTTTGATATGAGATCTACAAGTTCCTTCCTGGCGGCTTCGAAGTCAGAGCCGCGACTTGTGTGATACCTGAATGCGGCATTTTCACCGGTTGATTGATAGTACGCCGCAAGGAGGTCATGCGCCTTTCTCTTCAGCTCTTCGCCAGTTTTTTGATAGAAGAATTTTCTTACTATAAGAGGTAGAATTTGTATGGAATCATCTGAAGCTATTAGCCAACGGATCTTTTTAGTGTACACATCCAAATCCCCTTTTACTCCGTATTTTGCAAGGAGCACCCTTGGGATTGGCGTTTTAGCTGCGGACAGGATGGCGACCAGCTTTTCTTCATCTTCTTCGAGATGTTGGTATTCGCGGTGCAGCCTGGATGTCACTTCTGACGGTATTTCTAAAAGCGACAGGTCTACATTTATATCTTCTAGAGTAATTTTTCTCCACCTCCCTGCCTTTCCAAAGAGCATACCGCTTAGGATCATTTGTCTGAACACCTCTGTCAGGAAGAGGGGGTTTCCACCCGTGTAATCCAAGAGTCGGGAGATAAATGAGGGCGGTGTATTTTCCGAGCCGGTCACAACAGAAAGGTACCTTGCCACCTCCTCTTGGGTAAAGTGAGAGATGTGTATCTTTTCTAGGTCTATGGAGCTCTCTTTAGGGAGCAAGTCAAAGCATTTGTCTATGTTGGATATCGTCTCTGAATTATCGTTTGATGAAATGATGATTGCCGTAGATTTTCCTAAGTTTGTTATTTCGCACGCAATCTTAAAGTAAGACTCTATAAACTTACAGACCACATCTGTAGTATATGTACGTGCCTTTTTGTCGAAGTCATCTATTACAATGATCTGCCCCTCACCTGCCAATTCCTTCTCCACATCTGTAGAGGCGAGCTCTTCCAATGTGTTTATCTCCGTGATGCCAAACAGTTTGAGTTCTGCAATCTTTCTAAACTCATCTAATATGCGGCTCTTGCCGCTTCCAAGCCCCCCAATTACCCAAAGCATGGGTAGCGTAAACCTTTCCTCTTCTGGTTTTGCCATTAGATCCTTTAGCCATCTACTGAAGTGTGCCAGCTCTTGTTCCCTTCCTATAAATTGTCCTTGAGAGGGGATATAGCTTAACAAGGTTTCCGTTGTTTCTGCGGGTCTAAATCTCTGCGATTTGAAGTTTATGTCATGTATGACCTCTCCAGGAGATTGATAGCGATCTTTCGGCTCCACCTCCAAGAGTTTCATTATGATATCATTTAGATAACGTGGTATCTGTCCGTTTATTGCAGCAGGTGGTGGGGGCGTGATGGTTAAATGATTATTTATTGTTTCGTCTGGTGTATCTCCTTTGAATGGATTTATCCCTGTCAGGGCGTAGTACATAACTACGCCAAGCGAATATAGATCTGCCCTTCCGTCTGCATCTTCTCTTTTTATGATCTCCGGGGCGATATAGCTCGGTGTTCCTATGATCTTCTTTGGCGAATTTCCTCCTGCCAACCCGAAGTCTATCACCTTGAGGAGTGGAGACATAGATTCGGTCTGCTCCACCAGTAGGTTTTGCGGCTTTATGTCGAAGTGGTATATATGGTTTCCATGTAGATATTCTAGCGCTCGAAGTGCTTGGATAAACAGTTCCTCTGCCGCTTCGATGCCAAGACGTCTTGAGGCAGTTACAAAATCTACTCCATGTATGAGTTCTGATGTAAAGTAGTATAGCTCCAATTCTTCATCCCACCCGAAGTTATAAACGCGCGCTATGTTGGGATTGTTTAGATGCGTCATCACTTCAAATTCGTGTTTGAAGTGTTCTATTGCGCTAGTGAGTTCCGGAGGGAGTTTTAGGTATTTTAGGACGATTTCTTGTCCAACTTTGGTGTCTTCCACTACATATACTTCTCCACTAGCCCCGTGCCCCAGAACTCGGATAATTTTATATCTGTTGTTTACGAGGACGCCTTGGCTCCGCAGTGTTTGCGTTGCCCCTGCCATGCCTCTTAAATATGCCATTTTTCTCCTCTTGTGACAAGGTGATTTCTTCTATCCCCATGCTCTCCTTTTTATTGACGCCGGCATGGATGAGGTATATATGCAATGAAAACCGGGGGCGGTGGTCATGAAGACAAAGTTTATATTCATTACGGGTGGCGTTGTATCCTCGCTTGGTAAAGGAATAGCAGCAGCCTCAATAGGTGCCATATTGGAGAGCAGAGGTCTCAAGGTGGCATTTCAAAAACTCGATCCTTACATAAATGTAGATCCAGGTACAATGAATCCTTTCCAGCACGGCGAGGTCTATGTTACCGACGATGGGACTGAAGCCGATTTGGATTTGGGGCACTACGAGAGATTTACAAATGCTGTGACATCCAAGATGAGCAACTTTACGACAGGTCAGATCTACTACTCTGTTATAAGCAAGGAGAGGCAGGGCGATTATCTTGGAAAAACAGTTCAGGTGATTCCGCATATTACTGATGAGATCAAGTCATCTATATTAAGCATTGCAAACGATACCGACATTGCAATTGTAGAGGTTGGCGGGACAGTAGGAGATATAGAAAGCCTCCCATTCTTAGAGGCAATAAGGCAGATGAAAAAAGATTTGGGACGCGAAAATGTGCTATATATCCACCTAACACTTGTTCCATTCATACCCACTGCCGGCGAGCTAAAGACAAAGCCGACCCAGCACAGTGTGCAAAAATTGAGAGAGATAGGTATTCAGCCCGACATACTCCTATGTCGTTCCGATCGCAATCTTCCAAAGGAAATAAAGGCAAAAATAGCGCTGTTTTGTAATATAGATCAGGAGTGCGTGATATCGGCGGTTGATGTCGAAAACATTTATCAGATACCGCTCATATTCCATGAAGAGGGCTTGGACGAAAAAATAGTGGAGCTGCTTAATATATGGACACGCAAGCCGCATCTTACAATGTGGAAGGAACTTGTAGAAAAGATGAAAAACGCCAAAGGGGAGGTTGTGATAGCCATTGTGGGGAAGTATGTGCATCTAGTTGATTCGTACAAGAGCCTAAGTGAGGCGCTTAGACACGGTGGTATAGCAAATTCAGCAAGGGTAAACATTAGATATGTGGATTCTGAAGAGGTGGAAAAAGGGGATATAAAAGGGCTTTTTTCCGGTGTTCATGGCATCCTCGTTCCTGGCGGGTTTGGCGAGCGTGGAATAGAGGGAAAGATAATGGCGATCCAGTATGCGAGGGAGAATAAAATCCCATTTTTTGGGATATGTTTGGGTATGCAGCTTGCTGTGGTTGAATTTGCGAGGAATGTGTGTGGTTTAAAAGGAGCCAACAGCACAGAGTTTGATCCCAAAACGCCGCATCCGGTCATTACGCTCATGGAAGAGCAGAAGAGAATAACAAAGATGGGTGCTACCATGAGACTTGGGGCATATCGCTGCGCAATAAAAGAGGATACAAAGGTGTTTGATGCGTATCGGGAGAGGGATGTATACGAGAGACATAGACACCGCTACGAATACAACACAAACTACCGTGAGACGTTGGAATCACATGGCCTTCGTGTGGCTGGTATAAATCCCGAATCGTCCCTAGTAGAACTTGTTGAACTATCAGATCATCCGTGGTTTGTAGCGTGTCAGTTCCATCCCGAATATAAATCGAAGCCAATGCAGCCGCATCCGTTGTTTACACGTTTTATAAAAGAGGCCTTGGCGTATCATACCAAACAAGACCATAAATGACCTATTGATTTACTCAAATAGATATGGCTAGGTTACGATCCAATTTGGTCATCGTTTTAATGCGGTTGACTTTGGATATCTCATAATTTATCATTCGTCTCATGGCTATAGAGATAAAACAGACTGCAAAGCTTGCACAACAGGCTATCATAACTCCGCAGCTTCAGCAGGCAATAAAGCTCCTTCAGCTCTCCCGCATGGAGCTCACAGCGCTTATACAGAAGGAACTGGTGGAAAATCCTCTGTTGGAAGAGGTGCCAGAGGAAGAGGAGGCGGAGGGCAAAGAGGAATCGCATGCTGTAGAGGTGGAAAGGGCAAAAGAGGAAAATATAGAGAAAGAGGCTGATAGAAAAATAGAGGAGATTGGAGAACGAGATACCAATCTTCAGAAAGAACCCATGGGTTTTGAATGGGAGAATTATCTTGGTATATACAACGAGGCAGGGCTGCATATGACAGAAAAACCCCCAGAAGACCTGCCGACTTATGAGACAACGCTTTCCCAACCTGTTACATTTCAGGATCACCTTTTATGGCAGTTACATCTCTCTGAATTTGCAGATGATGAAAAGGAAATAGCAGTTGAGATAATAGGAAATATCAACGACGACGGCTATTTAGTTGCAACTGTCGAAGAGATAGCGTCTCGCCTCGAAGTCCCTCTTGGAAAAGTGGAAGAGGTTTTGAAGAAGGTCCAACGCTTTGATCCTCCGGGGGTAGGTGCCAGAGATTTGAAGGAGTGCCTTATCTTGCAGATAAATCAGCTCAATGCCCCGCCTGAGGAGGCGAACAAGATCATAAAGGTTATAGAAGACCATATGGAAGATCTGGAACGTAGCAACTACACAAACATTGCAAAGAAGTTAAAGATAAGTGTGGATGAGGCTAGGCATATTGCTCATGTTATTAGGAATTTAGAGCCAAAACCCGGAAGGCAATACTCTTCAGCGGAACCTGAGTATATTGTGCCAGACGTGTATGTGTACAAACTTGGTGACGAATATGTAGTAGTGCTAAACGAGGATGGAATGCCAAAACTTAGGATAAGCGATTTTTACAGGCAGAGACTACTTGCCTCTAACGACACAGCGCCGGAGGCTAAGGAGTATATTGTCAATAAGATGCATCAAGCTGCATGGCTTATAAGGAGCATACATCAGAGGCAAAGGACGCTTTATAAGGTTGCAGCTAGCATAGTTAAATTTCAGCGCGAGTTTTTGGATCATGGCATTTCGCATTTGAAGCCCCTGGTTTTAAAGGATGTGGCTGAAGATGTTGGAGTGCATGAATCGACAGTAAGCCGCGTTACAGCTAATAAATATATGCATACACCGAGGGGCATATTTGAGTTTAAATTTTTCTTTAGCGCCGGCCTAAAGAAAGAGGAGGGGGATTGGGTAGCATCTGAGACAGTGAGGTTTGCTATAAGAGATATTATAAATTCTGAAGACCCACGACATCCGCTCAATGATGAAAAGATTGCCGAGAAATTAAAGGAGCGCGGCTTTAAAATAGCGCGGAGAACAGTGACAAAGTACAGAGAGTCTTTAAATATCCCGCCTTCTTCAAAGAGGAAGAGGTTTGAGTGAGCGTTAAACAGGGAATTGAAAAGGAGGTTAATATGGAGACCCACTTTACATTCAGAAATATGGAACCTTCGGACTCCGCAAAGGAACATGTTCTTAAAAAAATGAAGAAGTTTCAAAAATATCTCATAAAACCCACAAGGTCCACTGTTATCCTCAGCACAGATAGGTTTTTAAAACAATGCGAGATTGCTGTTATAGATAATGGACATGAATATGTTGGTGTTGAAAGCAATCAGGATATGTATGTCGCGATCGACAAGGCCGTGGACAAGATTACGACCCAGCTAAAAAAGGCAAAGGAAAAGATCAAAGATCACAAGAAGTCATAATAAGAGAAGGATAAATATGCGGATTACTGATTTTTTGAAGAGAGAGGGAATTGTAGATATTACCAGCTCCACCAAAGAGGGGGTAATAGAGGAGCTTTCCCGGTTAGTCGCAGTTTTGCACCCGGAAGTCAATGAGGAGGCTGTGGTGAGCAGTCTTCTGGAACGCGAGAAATTGGGTTCCACCGGCATTGAGCATGGTGTAGCAATACCGCACGCCAGGGTTAAAGGACTAGATAACATAGTAGTTGCGTTTGGAAGGAGCATTGCAGGAGTCGATTTTGAAGCACACGATGGTTCTAAGTCGCATCTATTTTTTGTGATATTGGCTCCAGAAAAGGCGACAGGTTTGCATGTCAAGCTTTTAGGACGCGTGTCGCAGCTCCTCTCTGACCCAAATACGAGGGATGCGATTATGAAGGCAAAAGACTTAGATGAGGTATATCAAGTGATAAAAGAAAGGGATGAGGCATTATGTTAGCGATCCCGGTTTTGCAATTGATGAATGACAAAGATTATAATCTTTGTCTTACCCTTTTGGCCGGCAGAGGTGGATTGGGAAAGAAGATAGTAATACCCCGCATACAAAAGCCAGGCCTTGCCCTTGTTGGAAGAACTGAGTGTATACACGAAGGCAGAGTACAGGTGTTTAGCAAGACTGAGGTTGCATATTTAGAATCCATTTCTCCAAAAGAGAGGGAGAAAATAATTGCAAAGATATGCAACCCAAATCTTACATGCTTTGTATTTACATGTGGTTTCGAGCCTTCCAAGCAGATGATAGATGAGTGCGAGAAGAACAATATACCGCTGTTTGTTACCCCGCTCCTAACATTTACATTTGTGAATCGACTCAACACCTTTCTAGATGATCATCTGCGGGCCTCAACCTGCATGCACGGTGTTTTGATGGATGTGTTTGGGGTGGGGGTGCTTATAATTGGGAGGAGCGGTATAGGCAAGAGTGAGCTCGCACTGGATTTGATACTTAGGGGACATAGGCTGATCGCAGATGATGTTGTGAATATCAAGAAGCAACCTCCTTCTACCTTATATGGTACATGTTCTGATATCATAAAATATCACATGGAAATAAGAGGGCTTGGTATCATCAATATTAAGGATCTGTTTGGTATAGCGGCAACAAGGGATCATAAGATCATAGAGCTTGTTATCGAGTTGGAAGAGTGGAACCCGCAGGTGGCTTATGATAGGCTTGGTATAGACGAACATCAGTACAATATACTTGGCGTCAATCTTCCATTCATAAAGATACCGGTGAGGCCCGGCAGAAATATCTCCGCAATAGTTGAGATTGCAGCGAGGAATCACTTGTTAAAGGTGGGGGGGTATCATGCTGCAAGACAATTTCAGGAAAGGTTAAATCAGGAGATCCTTGCGCAGACAAAGGATGGCAAGGATGAATGGAAGTCTTTGGAGTAGAGGTGGCAATGATAGCCGTAGTTTTGGTTACACATGCAGGGATTGGGCGAGAGATGTTAAAGGCTCTCCGTGAGATGTTTCCTGAGTGCGACTTTATGACGTCTGTTTCTGTAGAGCTTGGCATGTCAAAAGATGAGATAGGAAGGCAAATCTGCGCAGCTGTTCAAGAAAGAGAAACATATGACGGTGTTCTAATCCTTTCTGATGTTTTTGGTAGCACGCCTGCAAATATGTGCTTGCCACTCCTTAAGGGTGGCAAGGTGGAGATGGTTAGCGGTTTTAATTTTCCGATGCTTATGAAACTGGCGAGCTGCGCGGACAAATACAAAGACGTAAAGGCATTGGCAGAGTTTATCAGGGATTATGGCCAAAAGCATATAACTATTGCAAGCCACATCGCTTAGGTGGCGTGTTGTTTATTTGAATGGAGACGCAAAAGGTAACTAGAACCTTTGTTATTATAAATGAGCTTGGTTTGCATGCTCGTGCGGCGGCGGCATTTGTCAAGACCGCAAGCAGGTTTAAAAGTCAGATCCGTGTGTATAAAAATTCCACTGTAGTTGACGGCAAGAGCATCATGGGGGTTCTCATGCTTGCTGCTGCAAAGGGTTCTGTGATCAAGATAGAAGCAGAGGGGATTGATGCAGAAAAGGCAATAGAAGAACTTGGACAACTAATTAATGACAGATTCGGCGAGGAAAGATGAGGAAAGGTGCCGCAAAGGCCATATTTAAATTTAAGCCTACGCTTGCAAATATTGTGATAGGTGAAGCTTATGTCCTGTTACCTACATTTACCTCTGTCCCCCGCTATTGGGTCTCTGATAGAGAATTGGCAGATGAGATCAGGCGATTTAAAGATGCTATACATGTATCGAAAGAGCAGATTAATAGGATCAAGAGCAAGATGTGTCGATTTGGCGGCGACGAGCACCTAAAGATACTCGAATCTCATGCCATGATACTACAGGATGAAACCTTATTTACACAAGCCGCCAATATCATAGCATCCCAAAGAATAAATGCAGAATGGGCTGTAGAGAAGACACTAAATAAGCTAAAGCTTGCGTTTGCTGACATAAGTGAGGAGTACTTCCAAGAGAGGAAGGATGATATAGAGTATGTTGGGAGGAGGATACTCAAGAATTTGCAAGGCAGTGGCGAATTAAATGTCGATGGATTAGAGCGCGGAAAAAAGTATATCTTGATTGCGCACGATCTCTCTCCGGCAGATGTGGCATCTTTGCCTCGAGATAGGGTAGTCGGGTTTATAACTGCAGTAGGCGGTGATACATCTCATACGGCAATTATTGCAAGGTCACTTGAATTGCCTGCAATTTTAGGGAGGCCTGATATAGTAAATCTAATTACAAGTGGAGATATGGTAGTCATAGATGGGCTAAGTGGTGATGTTGTAGTCAATCCATCGCCTCAGCTAGTATCTGAGTATAAAAGGGATTATCAAAGACATAGGCATTTAGAACAGGAACTTCTCAAGAGCTCGCACTTTCCAGCCACAACTACAGATGGTAGGACGATAGGCGTTGTGGCAAATATCGATCTGTTGGAAGAGGCTAGTTCAGCGATAGAACATGGGGCAGAAGGGATTGGTCTGTACAGGACTGAGTTCATGTTTACGAGGAGGGCGGAGTATCCAAACGAAGATAAACTTACGGAGAATTATGAATCCCTGCTCAAGATGATGGCTCCAAAGGTGGTAACTATCAGGACCTTGGACATGGGCGGAGAGAAACTATTTTATTCCGAGCGTGTTGCGCCACCTGTAAAAAATCCTGCACTTGGCCTTAGGGCTATAAGATTTTCTCTTTTGGAAAAGGAATTGTTTGTGATGCAGATGAGGGCGATACTGCGCGCCAACAAGCATAATAACTTAAGGGTTATGATACCAATGCTCACAGATCTTGGTGAGTTGAGGGAAGTAAAGGGAATTTTAAAGGAGATAGAGAGCGACCTTAGGAAGAAGGGAGTAGACTTTAGTTCGTCTTTTAAATTGGGTGTTATGATAGAGGTGCCTTCCGCCGCGCTCATCGCTGATTCTCTTGCAAAGGAGGTGGATTTTTTCAGTATAGGCACCAATGACCTCATACAATACACTCTAGCCACTGACAGGACTGATGAAAATGTCTCGTATCTGTTCAAGCCGTTACATCCTGCTGTACTACAACTTATAAAAAAGACAGTGGATGCAGCGAAGAAGACAGGTATTGATGTCACAGTTTGTGGGGAGATGGCGGGTGATCCGCTATATCTTGCCATTCTAATAGGTTTGGGAGTGGATACCTTAAGTGTAAATCCAATCTCGGTTCCACGTGTAAAGCGCGTCATACGACGCATGAAATACTCTGATTTGGTAAAGCTCGCGCAAAATGCCCTCATCTCCTCTACAGCGGAGGAGGTGGAAGAGCTAATAAAGGAAAAGATGCCCCATATTTTTTCGAATTTGTTTGAGGAGGATTTAAAATTTACAAAACCTGCAAAAGGAAGGAAGAAATAGCTATTTGCCTTGACTTAGAAACAGTGCCTAAATATAGGGTCTTAGGAACCAACATTGGTCTCTAAGGAGAGGAGGAGAAGATGAGATCGAAGAATGGTGAGTACCTCTTTACCTCTGAATCTGTGACAGAGGGACATCCAGACAAGGTTGCAGATCAGATTTCAGACGCCATATTGGATGCCATAATTTCAGAGGACAGAAGAGGAAGGGTGGCGTGCGAGACGTTAGTGACTACCGGAATGGTTTTGATAGCGGGCGAGATTACTACGAGCGCCAGTATTAACTATGCGGATGTGGCGAGGCAGATGATTGAAGATATAGGCTATACCGATCCTTCGCTTGGTTTTGACAGCAAGACGTGCGCCGTGCTTGTTTCTATAGATCGCCAGTCTCCGGATATAGCGCAGGGCGTTGATGAAGGTAAGGGGTTGTTTAAGGAACAGGGCGCAGGTGATCAAGGTGTGATGTTTGGTTATGCCTGTTCCGACACGCCCGTATTTATGCCACTTCCTATATACCTTGCGCACAAGCTTACGCGGAGGCTGGCTGAGTGTAGGAAAAGCGGTGAGATAGGGTTTTTAAAGCCGGATGGGAAGTCGCAGGTTACGGTGAGATACCGTGGAGATACCCCTACCGCCATAGACACCGTAATTGTTTCAACACAACACTCTCCTGATGTGAAGCATGAAGAGATATGCGAGGTGGTAAAGGAGAAAATTATCAGGCCTGTTATGCCAAAAGAGCTATATGATGAAAATGAGGTGAATATCTTTATAAATCCGACCGGCAGATTCGTGTATGGAGGGCCGCATGCCGATTGCGGTCTTACGGGTAGGAAGATAATAGCAGATACTTACGGAGGTATGGGCTCCCATGGCGGAGGCGCATTCTCAGGTAAAGATCCATCAAAGGTAGATAGGAGCGCCTCATATATGGCGCGCTATATCGCTAAAAACATCGTTGCGTCTGGGGCAGCCAAGAAGTGTGAGGTGCAACTTGCGTACGCCATAGGTTACCCTGAGCCGGTTTCTGTCCTTGTAGACTGCTTTGGCACGGCAACCGTGGACCCGATAAAGATATATGATGCGGTGAGAGAGATCTTCCCACTCAAGCCGGCTGGGATCATCAAGCACTTGGATCTCCTTAGACCTATATACAGAAAGACGGCGGTGTATGGTCACTTCGGGCGAGAAGAGAATGAGTTTACATGGGAGAGGTTGGATAAGGTAGATGCCTTGAAGAACTATTTGGGCCTGTGAGGGGGCTTTTTATGGAGTTTGATATCAAGGACAAAGGGTTGGCCGATCTCGGGGGATTAAAGATAGAGTGGTCAGAGAAGGATATGCCGGTACTTAGGGCGATCAGGAAGAGATTTGCCACCGAAAGACCTCTTAAAGGAATAAAGATAGCTGCATGCCTCCATGTAACTGCGGAAACAGCAGTCCTCATGCAAACTTTAAAGGCTGGCGGGGCCGAGGTTTCCCTCTGTGCCTCAAATCCGCTCTCCACCCAAGACGACGTTGCGGCATCGCTTGTAGTCCACTCGTCTATACCTGTGTTTGCAATAAAAGGGGAAGATGAAAAGAGATATTATAGCCATATTGCCTCCGTCCTTAAGACATCTCCCAACATAACTATGGATGACGGCGCCGATCTGGTATCTACTCTTCATTCCAGCAGTCGCTCTGTAGATGATGTAATAGGTGGGACAGAGGAGACGACGACGGGCGTGATAAGACTTAAGAGCATGGCTTCCAAGGGTGTCCTTAAGTACCCCGTTATTGCGGTAAACAATGCCATGACAAAGCACCTCTTTGATAATCGATATGGGACAGGGCAGAGCACGATAGATGGGATACTCAGGGCAACAAATAGACTCATTGCAGGTTCTGTGTTTGTGGTAAGCGGTTATGGTTGGTGTGGGAAGGGCGTGGCGATGAGGGCTCGCGGTGCTGGGGCAAGGGTGATTGTGACCGAGATAAACCCTGTGAGGGCCTTGGAGGCGGTTATGGATGGGTTCGAGGTTATGCCCATAGATGATGCAGCCTCCTTGGGGGATATATTCTGCACTGTTACCGGAAACAAACATGTTATCTCGCGTCCGCAATTTGAGAAGATGAAGGATGGTGCTATAGTCTGTAACTCAGGTCACTTTAATGTGGAGATAGATATTCCTGCACTGGAGGGGTTGTCTCTCAGTAAGAGGGAGGTTAGGCCATTTGTAACGGAATACAGACTTAAAGATGGGCGTGCTATAAACCTACTTGCAGGCGGGAGACTTGTAAATTTGAGCGCGGCAGAGGGGCACCCTTCTCAAGTCATGGATATGAGCTTTGCTAATCAGGCGCTGTGTGTTGAGTATCTGGTAAAAAATGGTAGGCTACCCATAGACGTTCATATGGTGCCAGATGAGATAGATAGAGAAATTGCACTCTTAAAACTCGAGGCGATGTCCATCAGGATAGACGCGCTGACAGAGGAACAGGAGAGGTATCTTAATTCATGGGAAGAAGGGACATAAAAAAGAGGCCGGTACGCATCTTGGTGATAGACGACAATGTAGACCATATCGAGCTTCTCTCAAGTGTCATAGAAAAGTATTTTGCGCCGGTTGAGATACATACGGTAGAGTCAATAGGAGACGCCTTGGAATTTTTAGAGCAGACCGCGTATGATGTTGTATTTAGTGAATGTCATCTGGGGAAAAAGAGTGTCTTGAACGAAGTTCCACGTCTAAAGAAGGGGGCGAAGGGGGCGCCGATAGTAATTGTGACTGGTAGCGGAGATGAGGAGTTAGCGGCAACGGCGATAAAGAGGGGCGCATCTGAATATATCGTCAAGACGCGTGAGTCTTTGGGAAGGATACCGGTCATCGTAAAGAGGTATATTGAGGGTGGAAGGCCAAAAGAGGATGGTATTTCTCTAAACGAGGATATCTTAGGCGAGATAGAGGGTCTTCGTGCCAAGGCGGCCAATTTAAAGAAGGAGATGGATTCGGAAGGGCTCAAGGCGCTCATAGATAAGATAGATAGGTTGGGCGAGCTCGCACGGCGGATTAGATGATGACTCCACTCCACACCTTTTCTGTTTACTGGTAGGTCTTGAATGACGGTGAAGGCGAAGGTCATCCAAACCACGCAAAAAACACAAGTAATATCTAGGCGGTTTGCTGAAGGCGCTTTTGTCAAAGCGCGGCAAGGTTTTTGCTTACGCCTTTCGCTGCCCCTGCCATTGTAGGTAGGAGAGGCAGTGACTTTGAAGATGAACAGAGTCAGCAAAAATAGGATAGACGAGGCGCCAAGGGGAGATGATGTAGCGCGCCTCCCTCACCAAGATCCGAAGGTCGGCAGTGAAAGGGATTTACCAGATCCTGACAAGGTCTTGTGGGAGCTAAAGCAGAGGCACATTGTCCTTTCCAAGTTGATAGAAGAGGGGAATGCCCCGGAGGAGGTCCGTAATCTAAAGGAGCTTGTAGAGGGCACGATCTCGGAACTGGAGGAGATTATAAAGAATGGGGTAGGGTTAGAGGGGGATTCAGGGGATAAGATAGCGTAGGTTTGTTATGGGTAGCCATGTGAAGATGTCGGTTGTTACAGAGGGGACGCGGACGGAGCAGGGTGAGGACGTATACGTTGGAACAGATAGCCCGCGCGCTCCAAAGGATGAAGAGGGCCTCTTCGGACCTCGGGGTTCTAAGTTTAGTGTGGACAACACATTTGCCCGTTGGAAGGCGATGTCTACGCCAATCCCAGGGGCGGAGGGGGAAGATGATCTGACGGCGTTGGTCTCTCAGCAGGCGGCAGAGTGGGCCAATAAGATGGATATGAACGACGACATCCCCAAACCCGCCTTCCATATAGAACCAAAGGTTCCATTCGATGTGATAAGGATGCTTTATGGGGCCCCCGATCCTACAGCATGCGTGGACCTCAAGGAGAATGTCCCTAAGATCGTCCCGTTCTGGAAGATCTACAGGGAGACGGATGGGGATCTTGAATATATAGAGGGTTATTACCTAAACCGGCGTGGGCTCATAAGGGACCTTATCAATCATACGAAAGACGAGATAAAGACACAGAAGGATCCGTGGATAAAGAGGACCAGAGAGGAATTCCTCAAGTTCTTAGAAGACAAGCTGGCGTTTGTAGAAGATGCCCTTTCTACCACCTATGAGTGGATGGATCGTAAGTCCTAGTCAACTGGTGACTTTCTTCCTATATCGACAGGATATTCTCCATAAGTATGGCAAGATGCATATTGGGGTTTTATGTGGCTGGTATAAAACATTAGCAAAAACAATGAGTTATCTTTGCGGTGTCACTGCTTGGCATTTTATATTTTGGCAAGTTTTTTGCTAGATGGTGGGCGTAAATATAAGGTGGGAGGCGTATGAAGGTATCTGAAGCTCAAGGATATTACGGAGGGTATGAACCTCTAGATGGGGGAAATCCGAAGGCGGCGACCGATCCAGATCAGATATTAAATCAGGTTTTTGGTGGTGAATATGAAGGAGGCGGGACCCCCGTTCCAGATGACCCTGCATATGAGACCATTGGCGGAGGAGGCGAGACCACTCAGCAAGGCGACCCTGTTGCCAGCCTCTTTGGCGGCGCAACGGGACTTCCTGGGGACTATAATTATCAAGAGGTATATGTCCCATCGGTTGAGGATATACTAGAGGCCGTCAGTAAAGATAATCCACTCATAGTTGATACCTTGGAGTTTCTCGATGCACTGGAAGAGAAGTACAGGAACTTGAGGGAGAGGGTGAGTGCCTCTATAGAGGCCTTGAAAGAGAAGCTGCCCGAGATATCAGCGAAGTCGCCGCAGCTTGTGGAGCTGGTCTATAAGACGATAGACGAGCGCTCTTCGGTGTTGAGGAAGATAGACGCAGAGATGGCCAAGATACCGATACTTAAGGCGCATGTAGAGGATATGTACCAGAGGGAGATGGAAAACCTAAAGGAGTATGGAAAGGTCTACATGGAGTGGTGGGAGGCGTATAAGGCAAAGAAGGAGTGGACTTACACCGACAAGGACGGCAATGAGCACACAGAGAAGGCAACCTTGGGAAACAAGCCGGATCCAAGGGATTATAATGTTGACCTAAACGGGGATGGATATATAGGCGGCGACAAGGAGACTGCAAAGCTATTTCTTGGGACAAAGACGGTACAATACACCGACAAAGATGGTGTTACAAAGGAGATAGAGATATATGATGTGGTAGATGCAGAGACCGGAAAGCCCGTTACATTCAATCCGGAGACGGGCGAGGTGGAGGGTGTCGCCTCCCTTGGGGATCCTAGATACCAAGCAACCCTTACTATGGGTGGTTTGACACTTGTAGAGAGGGAGAAATGGCCCGACTATATACAGAAAAGGTATGGGAGTCAGGCAAATACCATAGTCCTTGAGGCCAATGGTAGCTTTATGACCGACACCACCGTGGGGGTAAACATAGGCATGATCGTCCCAGAGTATGTGAGGGTAGACAAAGATGGGAATGTGGTAAATATATCCGAGGAGAATGGAAAGGTCGTAATGGGCAGTGTCTCCAAGGACGATCCAAAAAAGGAAGAGTACAAGCTCGAAAAGGTGGTAAAGGTAAAGGTGGAGAAAGATAGAGACCAATATTATAAAATAACTCTATACGGAAAGGACGAACCACTCCTAACTATCCTTGTCAAAGGCGATCAGGGCAAGGCCACCGACCTATCCATAGGTCTGTTCGCACAGGACGAGGGCGGTTATCAGGCGCGCCAGGTGCGTATAGATACAACTGGAGTAGAGCCGAGCCAACGATATCTGACGGCAGAGGATGTTATAAGGATAGGAAACAGGTATGGTTTTTCTCCCAGCACCGCATCTACGGCGAGCAGCCCGGACGGCAAAGATACCGGCGCATTTCTAGATGTAATAGACAGGATGAAAGGAATGGGTCTAGGTGTTGTTGTGGATGGCTTTGTAAATGTGGGATGGGAGCAGGGCGAAGGCGCAAATATCCTACTCTTGAAAGAAGAGACGGATGCAATTGACTCCGAAGAGCTTAGGTATAAAGTAGACGATAATCTGTCAAATGCCACACTAAATCCGGATCGCACCACCGTCGTGGATGGGGGAGCGAATGACGGTACGGCAAGTGCGATATTTTCTAGCGGCACTGCAAGAAACATTGTTGCTACTGAGACAGACCTCCTCTGGAACACGGTGGAAGATGGAGATGTGAGTGTGACCTTGAGGGGGATGGATAGAAGTTGCAAGACCTATATAAAGACAGATAATAGGGGTCGCGTAGAGATAGGCAATGGCACAGAGGGTATTCAGAAACGTAATGGAGATATATATGGCTTTGGGCTTTATGAGGGAGATTACTATGAAATAACGCGTTCTACACAAATAGCCTTTGCCAACTGGTTAGAGCCAGAGATATTTGGTGACTATAAAAGCTCAAAATCACTCCCTAATGGTCAACAAATTCACTATCAAACATCTGGGGATGGTGTACTTAAGAATCCACGTACGGGAGAGAGTTATTTTCAAGAAAATGCAGTTCCTGATGGTAGTAAAGTAATAGATGATAGCGTGCAAAGTTTGGTAGAAAACGGTACTCCGCCAGATATTAGTACAGATGGGGTTCCTCCCGACCTGTTATGTAGTGCAAATGACATAGAAACTTTGGCTTCGGATCAATTGAAGGCATTGTCAGATGAGCTTAGCAAAGAAGTGAAAGAGGATGATCCGTATGAAGGCGCCTTTGATGGCGGCTTTGAACTTGCTGGCTATGCTGGTGAGATGCAAAAGATGCTAGACGAGGCATTTTCAGGCTTTGCGTCATATTTCGGTGTTTCGCTGGACGATCCATTCAATTTGGATAACCAGTTTGGTGGGAAGAAAAAAGACTCTTAAAAGGAGAGCATATGTCTGTAAGGAATATAAGATTTGCAACCAGCAATAACCCGGAACAGCAGAAGGAGCTTGCACTACAAGAAAAGAAGAAACTTGAAGATGCAAAACGTAGGCTGCAGGAAACAACCTCTTATTATCAGTATCTTGACCCGGAGCAACAGGCCCGTGTCCGTGTCACGATTGAGATGCTGAATTCGTATATTGATATGTTGAATACCTTCATAGAGACGGGTACTTGGAATGGGACCGGCACGCCCGAAGACCTCCTCAATTTCGAAAATCAGTTGTCAAATCTCGCTTCTGGTTGGCAGGGGACAGGGCTCATCTGGGCGGACGAAAATTCAGACGAGTGGCTCTACTATGAGGATATGGTCAGCCAATCCGGAGATGGCGATGAGGAACTGGGTGGTATAATTACCGTCCCTGAAGTATCGCCTAGCGCTTCTGAGACCAACCCACCTGCAGTAGGACTTGTGGTCAAGGACAGCGATAATGTAGAGAGGATAGATGGTAAGACGGTTGGTAGGGATATCTTTGTCACCGTTACATACAAAGATGGGACTAAGAAGACCTATGTATTGAAGGGTCTCGCTGTAAGGCCGGACGTCCAGATATATATATATGCCCGCGACTGCAACAATGGGATAATAATGGACTTCCACAATGTTGTGCGCGTGGCGAATTCCGATGACCAAAATTCATATGGAAAGCGCGGTAATGTGCCGAATGTCATCCTTATAGGCGGGAAGGGCGACGATATCATCATAGGTTCACAGGGGTACGACCGGATCATAGGTTGGGAGGGAAATGACCACCTATACGGTATGGGTGGCGCAGATGATATATATGGCGATGGGGTATTCTTACAGCCTGATGGTACTCCTTTATCTATAAACGATGAGACGGGGGGCGCAGACTATATAGATGGCGGCGATGGGGCTGACGCCATATTCGGAGGTGGAGGGGTAGACACCGTCCTCAAAGACAGCGTTATTCAAGACGCTGTTTCTGAGGTGGAAGATGAAATGGATATAAAAGGCGCTGCACCAGATGACATTAATATTAATGACATCATTACTGGATGTGATGCCAAATATAAAGATGGAGAGTATGTCATAAGTCCAACGAGGTATGGCGACAACAATATAGATATTACCCTCCCTGATGGGTACAACCTTGCGAATGCGACACAAGACGGTGATGATATCATCATTACGCTTGTGAAGATGGACTATGATGAGGACGGGATACCTACCCCAAGGTATCTCAGGATAAGGATAAAGAATGGCATGAAGAACGGTTTTGAGTCCAAGATAAGCGTAAAGGCGAGTGAAGATACAACAGAGCCTGTGATTATAGACTTTTCGCATCTTGAGAAGAGTGGCAATATATTTGAATTTACGACATATGGTTCGAACGACACAGTCCTTGCGCCGCTTACCAATCTGGATGAGATAGGTGGTGTTAGGTTGGAGGATATACAAGAGCTTTCTGAAGATACGGTTGGGGATATAGCAGATGATATGACCACGCAGGAAGAAGATGCTCACGCTAATGATCCGGCAGATAAGAAAAATACATATAGTGTCAATGACAAAGGTGAAATAGAGGTTAAACTAGGTAACGGTAGAAGTCTTGCTACGGAGAAATTCTACGCCCCTGACTGGCTTACGATAGATGCCGTATTCTATGATATAGAAGGTAGTGATATCGTATTCACGGTGGTTGGAAAGAACCGAAATACTGGGGAGGAGGTGTCTTACAAGATCAGGGTAAAGGGTGTGGTTACAAACGGCAGCTCGCCTGAGTTACCGATGTTCTACAATGCCTCTGAAACATCTGGCAACGAGAGCCCACAGCCGATTATTCCACAGAAGGCTGGAGAAGTCCACATCAATACCGGAGAGGGGGAGGACCTGATAGTGAGGGGTGGTGGTTCCAGCGTGTTGGATGATGAGGGAGATGAGGGGAACGTTGAGATTGTCTTGAAGCCGAAGGAGAAGGAGGATCCTCCAGATAATGATCCCAAAAAAGGTTCTCCAGATCCCAACGAAGATCCACCTCAAGGCGATCACCAGGGAAATGAGTAGCAGCCTTTGCTAGCGATATCCATCAGTTGATTGCAATAGGCAGTAGTAAGAGATGCCACGCACCGCGCTTAAGGGGGGTGGCGCGGTTTCAGTAATCTACCTTGACAAGGTAGAGCCCCCATGGGGGCGCGACGATTGCCCGCCTGCTGGACCTTCCATCTAGTATCGCCTCTACATCTGGAATCCCTAGTCTCTTCTTCCCCACCTCTACCAAGATCCCTACGATGATCCTCACCATATGCCTCAAAAATCCATCTGCCTCTATCTCAATATCTATGAGCCTTGCATCCTTTGACATCGAAAGCGGGAGGAGCTCGCTCCCCGTTATGTCCGATATGTCCAGTCTCTTTATCTCCTTTATAGGCCTCCCGTCAGTAGGTGCGATGGTAGAGAAGTCGTGCCTTCCAATGAGCGCCGACGCCGCCCTCCGCATGAGTCCTATATCCACGTTGGCACCTATGTGCCACACCCGCCTTTGGTTCAGCGGATGTGGCTCCCTTGCCTCTGATATCAGGTATCTGTAGTGCTTTGAGAGGGCGTCCCTTATAGGGTGGAATCTGTTGTCTACAGCGGATGCCTCTAATATCCTGATATCAAGGGGAAGGAGTGTGTTTAGTGCTCGCATCATCCCCTCAAGCGGGATGTTAGAGCCCGTTCGGAAGACCGCTACCTGCCCCAAGGCATGTACACCGCCGTCTGTCCTCCCTGCGCCCAAAAGAGGCGACCTCTCCCCCGTGAGCCTCCATATGGCATCTTCTATCACCCCCTGTATAGTTATGGCGTTTTTCTGCCTCTGCCATCCGGCATATCTGCTCCCGTCGTATGCAATCACGAGCCTTATCTTCCTCATATTAAGGCCTCACCAAGATCTTGCCGCAGCCCACATTGTCTGCTGTGGCCGATGTATATATTTAGAACATAGCAATACTTAGCCAAAAGGGGAAGTCTGTCAATCAAGTGTTTATGCCGCATCCATCGCCTTTTGATAGATTTGTGTTGATTTTTTGTGGTGTTGTGATGTAAGGGTTGCTTCCGTAACGTTTAGGGCAAGGAGGTGTGATGAAGTCATATACAACACGCGATATCAGAAATGTCGTCCTTGTAGGGGGAAAGGGAGGGGGAAAGACCTCCATATTGGACAATGCCTTATATCTCGCTGGGCTGAATACGAGGGTGGGTTCTGTGGATGATGGTTCGTCTATGTTGGATACCGATCCTCAGGAGATAAAGAGAAAACAGACCATCTTCGCAAAGCCGGTGCCGATAGAGTGGAAGGGTAAGAAGCTGAATTTCATTGATGCCCCTGGATATGCCGACTTTATCGGTGAGGCTATATCTGCTATCTATGTCTCAGATGTGGTAGTTGCGGTAGTAGATGCGTCTTCCGGGGTAGATATAGGGATGAAGCGGCACTTAGACTATGCGAAGCGCTTTGGAAAGCCGCTTGCCTACATCATAAACAAGGCCGAGGGCGAACATGTAGATGTAGATGCGGTGGTTAAGTCGATAAAGGAGTTAGTTTCCAATCGCGCTGTTCAGTTTGTTCTGCCGATAGGAAAAGGTGCGGAGTTTTCTGGTGTAGTAGACCTCCTTTCTATGAAGGCATATTCATCTGCCAGCGGTGGCAAGGCAAGCGAAGTTCCACCTCACATGAAGGAGGCGGCTGAAAAGGGGCGCACCGCTATTATAGAATGCGTAGCGGAGTTAGATGAAGCGCTCATGGATAAATATCTTGGAGGTCAGGAGCTTTCAGAGGAGGAGATAAAGGCCGGCATTGCGAAAGGGATGATATCCGGCGATATCCAGCCAGTATTTATCACAAGCGCTTCAAAGGGTGTTGGCATAGATGTCTTTTTGGATGCTGTGGCATCGGTATTCCCAGACCCATCCTCCTTACCTTCGCCGAAGGCAATATCTAGCCAGAGCGGCGAAGAGGTGAGCGTGAAGGTGGATAGTTCGCTGCCATTTTCAGCCTATGTATTTAAGGTTACCTCCGACCCAGGCATCGGCGACATATTCTTCTTCAGGGTGTATTCCGGAAAGATAGAACATGGTGCCGATGTGTACAATACATCGAAGCGCACATCTGAGAGGATGGGGCACCTATTTGCTATCCGTGGGAAAGGTCGGGAGGATGTGGCTGTGCTGGAGGCAGGTGATATCGGCGCGGTAGCAAAATTAAAGGCGAGTGGAATAGGTGATACGCTTTCAGACAAAGCAAATCCAATCGAGTTTGCTAAGATAGAGTATCCTGAACCGCTCGTCTCTGTCTCTGTGAAGCCAAAGAGCAAGCAGGATCAGGATAAATTGGGGATGGGATTCTCAAAGTTCATGTCTTTGGATCCGACATTTACGATGAAGTTGGACAAGGAGTTCAACGAGACCATCATCTCTGGTATAGGGGAGACACATCTTGAAGTGATGATGGAAAGGCTCAAAGAGAGATTTGGAATCGATTTTGAAGTGGGTAAGCCCAGAGTGCCGTACCGTGAGACCATCCAAAAGACGGTCAAGGTCTCGCATAGGCATAAGAAACAGACTGGTGGAAGAGGACAATACGGCGAGTGTTATCTGGAGGTAAGCCCGCTTCCGCAGGGGAGCGGTTTTGTCTTTGAAGACGCAATAGTTGGCGGCGCCATCCCAAGCAAGTATATACCTGCTGTAGAGAAGGGTGTTAGAGAGGCGATGAGCCGTGGCGCTTTGGCTGGTTATCCTGTGGTAGATGTCAAGGTGAAGGTCTTTGACGGGAGCTATCATGAGGTAGATTCCTCCGATCTTGCCTTCCAGATCGCAGGTTCCATGGCGTTCAAAAAGGCTGAGAGCGAGGCGTCACCGATCCTGCTCGAACCGATTATGAATGTAGAAGTCACGGTGCCCAGCGATTATGTAGGTGATGTGACGAGCGATATCAGCAGTAGGAGAGGCAGGGTCATTGGAATGGAACACCAGGGTGGCCTTGGAGTGGTGAAGGCAGAAGTTCCCCTTGCTGAGCTTTACAGATATTCTACTGTGCTTCGCTCCATGACCTCCGGCGCTGGTAGTTATACCATGAGCTTTGCGCGATATGAGCCTGTTCCGGCACATATAGCGCAGAAGATAATAGAAGAGTCGAAGAAGCTTATTGAGGAGGAAAAAGAGGCGTGATGGAGAGGAATTTGGGATGGGGCGTGAAGTGGTTTCAGGGGTGAATCCTGTCCTCGAGATACTCCGTGCAGGCAAAAGGCGTGTCTATAGGATATGGGTGCTTAAGAGTGGCAAGGAAGAGAAGTTTTCTCATGTGTGCAAGTTGGCATCTGAAAGGAAAGTGCCAATCATATATGCAAGCCGTGCAGAAATCTTTGAAAGATCTAGGATAGAAAAAAATCAAGGTATAGCGGCAGAGGTAGATGAGTTTCAATACTCTTCCTTAGAAGACATCCTTACTTGTGCCAAGAGAGATCCGAAAGGGCACTTCATTGTGGTGTTGGATGGCATATTGGATCCGCAGAACTTAGGCTCCATTATAAGGACATCATGCCTTATTGGAGCGCATGGTGTTGTTATACCCAAGGACAATTCTTCCAGCATATCTCCCGCGTCAACCAGGGCGTCTGGCGGGGCGGTGGAGCATATGATGGTAGCGAGGGTGGTGAATATAGAGAGGACACTTCGGAAATTTAAGGAAGATGGGATTTGGGTGATTGGATGCGAACTGGGCGGTGACGACCTCTATTCCTTTGACTTGAGCGGGCCCCTTGCAATCGTGTTTGGGAGCGAAGGGAGGGGCATGAGACGCTTAGTGAGAGAAAGGTGCGACAAGATTTTATCTATACCGATATCGCCGCGAGGCGGCGTAAACTCTTTAAATGTCTCCGCGGCGGCGGCGATATTCCTAGGTGAGGTGGCGAGGAGGAGATTGGCGCGCTAGTCTACGCCTTCACGGTTTTTTGTTAATTACCCTTTGATCCATCTGCTATCACCTTTTGATGTATCGGTACCATTTTTTAGGTACACTATATCCCAAGTAGTTACTTTAGAATGGCTTTGTAAAAAATCGCTATAGAAAATTTACAAAACTAATTTATCTATTGACGCAAACATGAATATCATTTATATTACCAAACATTCATATGAACAAAAATGCATATATCTACCTTAAGCTAATTTCCGATCCTACCAGATTGAGGATCTTATCGCTTGTATATGCCTTGCCTCAGATTTGTGTATGTCAACTGATGGAGATTTTACAATTGCCCCAGACGACTATTTCAAAGGCTCTTGGGGTGTTAAAAAAGGCCGGATTTGTCCAAGATAAAAAAGATGGAAGGTGGGTTAGATATAAGGTTGTAGTGCCAAGCAACAAATTCCCCCTCAAGAGCATCCTTACCTATGCGGCATCCGATCCGATCATCTACAAGGATTTGAAGAGACTAGAAAAGATCAAGAAAGTGCCGCTTGATAAGATTTCTTGTGACAAGCCTTGGAGGAAATAACTTATGTCAGCAAATATTGTAAAAAAGCTTTCATTTCTTGATCGCTATCTTACGCTTTGGATATTCCTTGCGATGGCGGTAGGGGTTAGCGGAGGTTATCTTTATCCTGCCATAAAAGACTTTGTTGGTATATTTCAGGTCGGCACAACAAATATCCCGATAGCCATTGGTCTGATATTGATGATGTATCCGCCACTTGCCAAGGTGAGGTATGAGGAGCTTACAGATGTCTTCCGCGATTACAAGGTTTTGTTTCTTTCGCTCGTTCAAAACTGGATAGTAGGCCCGATATTTATGACGGCGCTGGCCATTATCTTCCTCAGCGGCTATCCCGAATATATGGTTGGCCTTATCATGATAGGACTTGCCCGTTGCATAGCTATGGTCATCGTCTGGAATGATCTTGCAAGAGGCGATAGGGAATATGCTGCAGGTCTTGTAGCCTTTAATTCAATATTTCAGGTCCTTTTCTATTCTGTCTATGCCTACATCTTTATAACAATAGTTCCAAAATGGTTCGGACTTTCTGGTGCCATAGTTCAGGTGACCATCGGCCAGATTGCAAAAAGTGTCTTTATTTACTTGGGCATTCCTTTTATCGCCGGATTCGTAACGAGGTTTGTGTTGAAGGGGATCAAAGGTAGAGAGTGGTATGAAACAAAGTTCATTCCGAAGATAAGTCCTATCACACTTGTGGCGCTGCTCTTCACTATCCTCGTTATGTTTTCTCTGAAAGGTGAATATATCGTTAAATTGCCGCTGGATGTATTGAGGGTAGCCATTCCGCTTCTGATATATTTCGTTGTGATGTTTTTGGTGTCATTCTTTATGGGGAAGAAGGCAGGGGCAAACTATCCCAAGACAACGACGTTGGCGTTTACCGCTGCAAGCAACAACTTCGAGCTGGCGATCGCTGTTGCTGTGGCGGTCTTTGGTATAAATTCCGGCGAGGCCTTTGCCGCCGTCATAGGCCCTCTGGTTGAAGTGCCGGTGTTAATAACACTTGTAAATGTAGCCCTGTATTTTCGGCGATATTTTGGGTACAGCGAAGTTTTGGTTTAAAAGCTTAACGATGGGTTTAAGAAGGCATAGGCAGGAAGGAGGAGTCTATGGAGATAAAAGTGCTCGGCCCTGGCTGTATAAACTGCCAGACATTGGCCAAGAGAGTTAGTGAGGCCGTTGCAAAACTGGGGATAGAGGCCACTATCACCAAGGTCACAGACTACGACGGCATGCTCAAATATGGCCTAATGAGCTCACCTGGGCTGGTCATCAATGAAAAGTTAGTTTCATCCGGCAGGGTTCTGTCTGTTGCCGATATAACGACGCTCATCACAAATGCGCTAACAGAAGAGCAGTCGTAATATGGCAAAGGCACTCGACAAAAAGACGTCTGAACCGGTGGGTATAGCCGCGGCCATCGCCGGCAATTGCGAACCGTGCCTTAAATTTCATTTTTCGCAGGCCAAAAAGGCCGGTTGCAAGAGAGAAGAAGTTAAAGAGGTGATAAAAATAGCAAGGATGGTCAAGGATAGTCCGATCCAGATCATCTATAAACTTGCCGACAAACTTGTCGGATAGAGGTAAGCATTATGAAAGATAGATATGCGTTGATCACGATCGTCCTCGTCTTTCTTGGGCTTTATTTTATTCCCATTGATAGTCTGCGCGTGCAGGGTGCTCTTGTTGAGGCGTTTCTTATGCTCCATGATTACGCAAGGGAGCATGTCCTTCTCTGCCTTGTGCCAGCCTTCTTTATTGCAGGGGCCATAAGCCTATTTGTTAGTCAGGCGGCTGTCATGAAGTATCTGGGTAGCCGGGCGCACAAGGTCTTGGCTTATGGTGTAGCCTCTATTTCAGGCGCCATCCTCGCTGTTTGCTCATGCACGGTATTGCCGCTTTTTATGGGGATATACAGGCGCGGTGCAGGGCTTGGTCCAGCCATCGCCTTTTTGTATTCCGGCCCAGCGATTAATGTATTGGCGATCATCCTGACGGCCCGTGTCCTTGGAATTCAGTTGGGTGTAGCAAGGGCGGTGGGTGCTATAGCGTTCAGCGTTATTATCGGGCTACTGATGCATCTATTCTTCATAAAGGAAGAGAGAGAACGAACTGAGGCCGCTCCGCTGGTCCTCCCGGATCAATTAAAGCCGGTGCGCTCGCTAAAACAAGACGCCCTTTATTTTGCCAGCATGATTGCGTTTTTGGTGTTTGCAAATTGGGGGAGATCATATGATGGTATATGGGGGATGATCTATTCAGTTAAGTGGTATGTCGCTGCTGCGAGTTTAATTTTGCTGACGGTTATAATTTTGCGGTGGTTTACAAGGGATGAACTCTCTTCATGGGTGAGTACGACTTGGACATTTGCAAGGCAGATACTCCCGCTGCTCCTCGGTGGGGTCTTGGTTGCAGGTTTCTTGTTTGGGCGCCCGGGACATGAAGGGATCATACCATCTGAGTGGGTAAAGATGCTTGTCGGCGGGAATTCTATATGGGCGAATCTATTTGCTTCAGTCGTCGGTGCCTTTATGTATTTTGCAACACTTACTGAAGTGCCCATTCTTCAGGGCTTGATCGGTTCTGGAATGGGACAGGGGCCTGCCTTGGCGCTTTTGCTGGCCGGTCCGGCACTGTCGCTACCAAGCATGATTGTCATAAGAAGTGTGATAGGAACGAAAAAAACGATTGTATATGTTTCACTCGTCATTGTTATGGCCACTATAAGTGGGATTGCATATGGTGCGCTGATAGTGAGGTAGGTTTTAAACGGATTTTAAGCTGGCTTTCAGGGCTATTTCTGCTGGGCAATGCTGCGACAGCCATTAGCGGCTATTTTTATTATTCATATAATAATATGTTGAGGCGTCGTAGCTTGTTTGGCCTGTATTACCTTCTGTGCTTCCATTTTCTTCTATTTGTTTGCTGTTTAATATAGCCTTTATCTTGTCCAATGTAATATTTGTTATCTGTTCTAATGTTAAATCTGCCGGCCCGTTTGGTTGATCAACCTCTTCGCTAGGGGCCTCTTTGGTAAAGTACTCTTGGAATGCATCTTTCATTGTCTCTAGTATTTCTTCTGCAGATGGTATTTCTTCTTCGTATCTCAGGGGCAAATCTTTAGATAACTCTTCAGGTATATTTTGGGTTTTAATGCCACCGTCATCATATCCTTCTTGAGACGCTAGGGCTTCCTCAGGCACTGATGGATTTACCAGGTGTGTCACATCAAAACGCCTGACGACAATACCGCAGCTCCTACCAGACCTCTCAATCCTATAGCTATAGCTCCTTCCGTCAGCGTCTTTCAATGTAGCCAGGTCTAACCACAAATGTCCCTCCATACAGCGTTCACCTAACTCGGATTGTCTGTCTTGTTCTCCACGCAACCAAGGGATATGCGCCATCGCAAAAAAGGCACCAGCCCGATCAGTTGCTGATGCCCGAAGTATCGGCGTTTTGCTCCCATTTGAATCATGGACGACCCTTGTGTTATCCAAGATATTGCGTGCAGCTTGAAATTCAGGCATCCTGATAATGGCATTAAACCTTGCTGGATGTTGCAAAGAAATAGCCAAAAGGACGCGCGCTTGGTCAAGTGTAGACATCCTCTGGAGTGCCGCCGCAAAGGCGTCAACGGAGGTTTGATTTGCTATATTGCATATTGCATCAATAGCCGGATATATACGGTCGCCACTGGTTGGTATCAGATTAGGACTGAGTTCGCTTCTTACACGATCCGCAACCTTGGGATTTATCCTGCGGGCTACAATCGTCGTCTTCTTGCATGGCACACCGGTGTCGAATATGCCGCCACATTCACTGGGAAGATTGACCTTGTATTCATCCGGCAGATTATCGTCTTGAGCCGCCATAACGCATTGTTCAGCATGCGGGTCCTCCACTCCCAAAATCTTGCCATTGGTATCGGCAAAGACTACAACCTTTGGAGCCTCTGTTGTCATACAATGCGCCCCCATGGAATTTGTGCTTCAATCCTAATTATCGGCAATTGCATATCGAGAGTTGTTATTAAGCATCTTTAGTTGTCATTAAGCGATCTTTCTCGTTTTGGTAGTGGGAGTTTCTATGCCATAATGCGGATATAGAAATGTAAATATAATATAAAAACGAGTGCTATCCCATATCAGACATTATATAACTCGATAGGCGGCCAAAACCACTGCATATGTTATCAGTAGGCATAAGTTATATGGCTCTAAAATTACTCAAATTTCCTGCTGGCAATGGCCATTCATCTAAGGTTCCGATTGACAACACGTCAATCGTCGTCGCAGTTGAGTGGAGTAACTGACTCTAGCTTGGCACCTACAAACCTTAGATAATAATCCAACGCCTCCGCAAACGGCCAAGGTATGCGAGAGCCGAGGCAAGAAGTTACTCGCTGTCTTGACGACATTGTGTCGCCAGTAGGCAAAAAATCCCTCCATTCGGTGCCTATAGTGGCTGCATTATAGTCCACCCGATATGTTGGATCACTGAATATATGCCTTTCTAGGACAAATCTCAGAATGGGCCTATAACCATATTTACAAGAGGACCTATTATAGAAATCGGTGACAATTTCTGTGCATCTTCCCTCTTTGCCAACTTCAATGTAGGAATCGCCCAAGATATCATCATATGTCCTTACGATAAATGTGCCATCACCCGGAGAGCCGACAACGCGCCAAAAGGCCTGCATCGCATCTTGAGGGATGCCGGTATAAATCCGCTCTTTACCCATATATGCCACTCCTTTCTATGTTTAGACGGCTATATTTCAACTACTTATTATATATATCGTCAAACTTCTCAAAATATTTCTAGAAAAGATCAGAAGTCACGAAATAAAGCCAGACAAAAGGGATTCGATGGAGGCCTTCGGGCTATTGCAAAACATATAAATGGGGTAGGCCAATGTTTGGCAGTATCAGGCCAGCCCTATGAGAATCAGCAAAAATGTGTTAATCATAGCCGACAGAGGATACCGATACAACAAAGAGGTTGCTACTTGAAGATGAGAGAGGCCGTAGAGAAAACCTTCGTCCATGCCCCGAAGGTGCGGTAAGATAAGGCAATTAGAAAAAATATATAAAAAGGGCTTGATGTTTTTGCAAGAATAGGCCTATAGCAGGGGAATTAGCGAGAAAGGAGCCTTTTTATGAAGAAACGATATGTGGTGTTGTATTTCATCTTGGCGTTGCTTGTTATGCCGTTGTACAGCGCGTCCGTCGGCTGTGGTAGTGGCGGTGGGAGTAGTAGTGGTAGTAGTAGTGGTAGTGGACCTGAAATCCATCATGGTCCAGATACAGATGGCGATGGAATTCCGAATGATGTTGACCCAGATGCAGATGGTGATGGCTTTGAAAAAGATGTCGATTGCAATGACATGGACGCCTCAATACACCCTGGCGCGGTTGACAGGCCCGATGCAGACTATGTAGATACAAACTGCGATGGTATGGATGGCGATCCTGCGAAGGCTGTTTGGGTCTATGCGGTGGAGGGTGATGATTCAGCGAGCGGCGCGATAGACGCGCCTGTCAGGACGATAGCAAAGGCCTTGGCGCTTGCAGCTGCAGATCCAAACAACAAAAAGGATATATACATCGTTCAAGGTACGTATGCAGAGGATGTTGCTATTACTGACGATATTGGTCTCTTTGGCGGTTTTGGTCCTATCTCGGATGGCATAAGGAAGAGGGATGTCAAGCAATACGTTTCTAAGATAACTGGCGTTGATAATGCGCAGACCTACACATTCGACCTGCCGTCTGGTGGATCCTATACCGTTGCGACGACGGTTTTGGTGAATTCGGCAAACTCTGCAATCGATGGCGTTACTATAGTAAATGATAATAAGGGAGTTGGCCTGATGGCGGTTAATAGCGATCTTTTGGTGACCCACTGCATCTTGGATGGGGCTACGCCAGATGCCAGTATGGAATTGGCCGTCAATGTGGTGTTTCTTACGACGTCTTCATCGGCTACAACAAACAACGTTGTCTTCAAAAACAATACAATTAATATGAAAGGCGGCGGCTCTGCTGACAAGGGCTCGAATTATGGCATCTTGGGCATGCAGGGCAAGGATGCAGACGGTGTTCTGAATATCGAGATCGATGGCAACTCGTTCTTTGCGACAGGCAAGTCCAAAAGCCACGTTGCTATTGGTGTAGCTGATATGGACGACGATCCAGCCAGCTCAGGCATTGGTGACGGAAAGGCCGATATTAATCTCACAGCCAAAAATAATGCTATCTCGATGGATGTAGAGGGCTCGATGGCTGTTGGTATATGGGGAGGTATGGGTCCTGAGTTAAGTATAGTGCCGGGTCAAGATAACCTCATTTATATCAACTCTGCAATCATTGAGGATAATACGGTACAGATTCAGGGCGATATCGATTTTAATTTGGGATTTTCTATAGGCCTTGTCCGCCAAAAGGCATCATTGAAAGGGAATGTACTTGCCCTTCAGCCTTCTAGCGAGGCGATTTCGGTTGGGGCATTTTCGATTATAGCAAACACCGATATTACAGCCAACACCTTCTTTATACATGGCAAGGAGACAGTTGGCGTATTTTTTGCGGCAAATGACATCAATCCTATCTGCAATAAGTATGTTTCACAACAGTCGCCAGGGGAGGTATCCAATAACATTATTAACCTGACAGCAGAAGGATCAGGTTGTTATTCGATTGGCCTCTCGGAAGAGTTTCTGGACGACAAAGGGTCAAGCACCCATTTGGCCAGCCCAAAATCTGTCGTCAATAACGATATCTTTATTAATGCGCCGTCGTGCACTGGCAACCTGGTGTATATGGATAGAATTCAAGTAAACCCAGCCAATTATAATAATGTTACCGGTGTAGCAGACCTAAACTCCAAAACCGGATTTTTGCCGGATGATCCGACTGAAATCAACGGCAACATCTCTCAGGATCCCATGTTCGTAGATCCCGCGAACGGCGATTTTCACCTGCAGGCCGGCTCTCCAGCTAAGGGAATGGGGGCGTATTGATTATTGGCGCCATCAACATGGCAAGAGTAAAATTTTGAATGCTTGGGCGAGCACGCGCCTTTGCCTGGCGTCATCGGCATACACTATTCTTAAGAATTTCGCCGACTATCTGTTTTGCGCAGATGATTGCCTCGCCCTGATCTGCAAAGCCAGGGCTTGTGGCGAGGTCAATCACGCCAAAATGCCTGGCTATCTGTCCGATATATCTTGCGGCTTCAGGGCACCCCTTACCCTTTTCATAGTCTACCCCTTCCGAATACGGGATAAACGCATCCAGATCGACATCGAGTATTGCTGCGCTGGGTTGTGGGATGTTTTTTATAAAGAGGTCAAGGCTTACGCGATATCCATTCTTGTTATCATACCTGGGCTCGTCGCGTATGAATAGTATGTATCCATCTTCCCAATCATGGGGCGATTCGGCTTCGTCTGGGGAGTGATAAAAGAACCATATGCCATCTACCATGCGGTCTATAAAGGCGGCGTGGATAAAATTTACGATATTTAGCTGTTTTAAACGTTTTGCCTTGGAGGCAAGGGTGCTTACTTCTGTAGTCGGCGCCGCAATGCTGCTGTCTGGATGCATATCAATATGCGCAACGAAGGCGCCCCTTTCCACAAATCCCATCTCTTGTGCCTCGCCCCATGCGAAGTAGGCAAGGTTGTGCCCGTCCATTACATAAATGGGGGGTGAACATTCGGATTGGATTCTTACCATTGACTCGATACCAAGGTCGCATCTCCCACTTAAGACATCGGCGCATCTTTTTGATAGTTCGATATCTTCAACCGTACCTGCAATCAGGTTGGGGAGATATTTTGACCTGATCCGGCCATCTCTAATTTCGTAGTGGCCGCTCGCAAGGAGCCTCCATTCCACAGAGATCTCCGCCGCCTCGGCCTCCGTTGCCCCAACGTTACAACCCAACGCGCGAGAGACTCCATGCATCGGCATAGGAGGGGAGGTATATTTGCACAGATGGGCTTTTTCAATAGGGGGTGTCATTGCATATACTTTATCGATCTTACCGAAAAGATGTTGCTAAAAACGGATTATAAAACCCCAAGACGGAGTCAGATTCGTGCAGGCTTGCAAGACGGAGACGGATGGGATAATAGAGAACCTCATGTATCTATCTGGATTTATTGTTTCCTTATTCCTGTACAGATTTTACATCTTGTGATTCCAGTGTTGTGTCGAGGTCTTTTGCTAATTGAGGCTTTGCACTGAGGGTGCCTTAATTAACATAGTGTTTTGGTTCCTTATGGACTTGGTATTATATCAGGGCATCCCACAAACGACGCGTTCGCCAAAAGGCTGGCCTTGTTGGAAAAAGGGCTGATAAAGGACAAGCAGCCATTATTACTAGGGAGATAAACAAACTGTAACGGTGTGACAAACTGTAAACGGTGTAAGCCGAATACTTTTAATACTGTACCTAACCCCGTTGATATTGTACCTGACCCCGTTGATGATGACCCCCCGTTGATTGCCCCCGTTAATGACCCCGTTGACTAGCCTAATTATCTTTTTTTATTGCATG
>Ga0078972_1001972_pt1 | contig 71581 bp, 54 predicted proteins | sample YelNatPaOPGAMG01_FD_67568 | JGI IMG/M metagenome (GOLD analysis project Ga0078972, IMG submission 67568) | Hot spring thermophilic microbial communities from Obsidian Pool, Yellowstone National Park, USA - OP-RAMG-01 (SPADES assembly) (version 2) | ecosystem: Environmental > Aquatic > Thermal... | reverse complement strand
CCAACGTGGTGTTGTTCCTGGCCTCCGCTGCGTCCAGCTACATCACCGGAGCGGTGATCCACGTCGATGGCGGGGCGGGCATAGGGTCGAGGTTCTCGGGCACCGTCATCGATGATGACCCGCGCTACGATTGGGTCACCGGGCGGAACGGCTGAAGGGCCAGCGGTGCGAGGCGAGGTGGGTGCAGTTCAGCTTGGGGGCAAGCCTGTATGCCAGCATTCGGTGTATGCTGCCCCCACCCCCAGGCGGGGGGCACGACTTGCATCGGGGGCCCAAAAAGCGTACCCTTTAGGCAAGCGATTCCGAACTCTCAGCAAATTGGTATCGCCACTGGTCCTGCTGGGGCCAGGGCTGAGGCTCGTCTGACCCCGAACACCATCAGAGATGGTTCAGCGTTGAAACAGAACTCTGAGAGCAGGAAAGAATGAGCGAGCTCAAACCGCCGCCGGTTAGAGGGGTTGCCAAGAGCACCCTCAAGAATCAGATCTGCAACGAGATCAAACGACTCATCCTGACGAACACCCTCCAGCCCGGCCAGCCGATCGTGATCGACAAACTGGCGGAGGAATTCGGCGTCAGCCACATCCCCGTGCGCGAGGCGATGGTGATGCTCGAGCGCGATGGCCTGGTGGAGCTGAATTCCTACCAGAACCCGCGCGTCGCAAACGTAACGGCTGCAGACGTGCGCGATGTGTACGAGATGCGTCTGATGGTGGAGGGCTGGGCAGTCGAGCGCGCGGCCCGAAGCCTGACCGAAGCGCAGATCGAAGAACTGGAAGAGTTGCTGCGCATCGCCCGCGTAGAGGCTGCCGCCAACAACTATGGCCCCCATCTCAAGGCCGACCTCCTGCTGCACGAGACGATCCTCCGCTCCACCGAAAACAAGCTGTTCTGGATGCTGGCGCAACGCATCCATGAGCGCTCGATCCTCGTTCGCGCCCTGGTCGAGGCCAAGGGGACGGTCCAGGACATCAACCAGATCATCGACGAGCATTACTCCATCACGCGGGCCTTGCGTGCCCATGACCCCGAACAAGCCCGCCAGGCCATGATCGCCCACCTCCAGGCGGGCTTTCAGCGCACCCTGCTGGCCCTTGGCAAGCATCTGTAGCCGGCGAGCTCAGCCTGCCCGCAGCCTGGTGGCCGACCGTCGCGCTGTGAGGGCCGCCCTCCACCCCACAGCCGGTTCGCGCATTTCAGCAAACTGTGGCATAATGGCGCGGTCAGGGTGGCCCAACTGGGCTCCCCTTCCCCCTTGCCGCAACAGGCCTGAGGCGGCACGGCAAGCTAACGAGAGGAAACGAGCATGAGGCAACCTGTCAGGCTGGCACTGTTCGTGGCGGCGGCGTTGAGCTTGGCGGCGGTAGTGGGCGCCTGCAAACCCATACCGGCGGCCACCGACAAGGGCAAAACCTCCCAGGCCACACCACCTGCCGCCACTCCCACTCCAGCGGCGCCAGCGGGCGGCGTCGACGTCGCCCTGAAGGCCATCGCCTGGCCCAACGTTCCGGTGGTGGCGCGCGTCAACGGCACCGACATCAAGACCGATGCCTGGCGCGACGAGGTCACGCGCCAGCTCCGCATCGTCACGGCGCAGTACCAGGTCGATTGGAACGACCAGGCCAACATCGCCCACCTGCCCGAGATCGAAGACACCGTCCTCGACCGCATGGTCAGCCTGGAGCTGCTGCGCCAGCTCGCTGCCAAGGAAGGGGTGACGGTGAGCGACGAGGACGTACAAAAGGCCGCCGCAACTGCCCAGCAGCAGATTACATCCAGCGGCCAGTATACTGATGTCGCAGACTATTTGAAGGCCAACGAGCTGACCCAGGAGCAGTTCGACGCGCTGATCCGCGAGCAAGCCATGATCGACAAGATGGTGGCGGCCCATGGCGGCCCCACCGAGATGGAGCAGGTCCACGCCCGCCACATCCTGGTGGCCGACGAGGCGACGGCCAAAGAGGTGCTCGCCAAGTTGAAGGCCAACCAAGCGTCGTTCGAAGAGCTGGCCAAGACCTACTCCATCGATACCGGCACCAAGGATCAGGGCGGCGACTTGGGCTGGTTCCCGCGCGGTGCGATGGTGCAAGAGTTCGAGCAGGCAGCCTTTGCCCTGCAGCCCGGCCAGACGAGCGACATCGTGCAGACCGTCTACGGGTACCACATCATCCGCGTCGAGGAGAGGGGCATGCGCAAGCTCGAGGAGCCCATGCTGACCCAGGTGCAGCAGCAGGCCTTCAGCAACTGGCTCGACGAACAGACCAAGGCGGCCAAGATCGAGCGGCTCTTCCAGGCCTCGCCCACGCCGGCGCCTACCACCCCCGCGCCTGCCGTGCCGACGGCCAAGCCGTAGGGGCCTGGTACTACAACCATACTTGGTCCAGCCCGCAGCCGGGCCGCCCGCGGGCGGCCCGGCTGCGGGCAACCCGCCAAAACCCCCAAGAGGTTCCGCTCCGGTCGCATGCGAAGCGTGAGGCCCGGTTACCGGCAGGGCGCGTCCCCCTGCGGTGACCTCACAGGTACAGGCGGCACAGGCGCTCCAGGGCCTCGTAATCCTTGAACAAGAGGTACCTGGGCTTCTCATCCTCTTCGATATCGGGCAGGCGGCCGGCACGGTCGTGGAAGCGGTTATCGACCCGGTCATCATTGACCATCGAGACCTCGCCCAGGAGGGTCTTGCCGCTGCCCTTCTCTGCCCAGAAGCAGTGATACTGCCCGGGCATCAGCGTGATGCTCTCTCCGGGCCTGACGCGTACGATGCCGCCGGCCTCGACCTGGAACCTGTGCCCATCCATGGTGATCTCCACCGGGGTGTCGGCGTACTCTCCGTCGGGGCGCGAGTTGTAGAGTTGCACCATGAGGTTCCCCCCACCCCGGTTGATGATGTCTTCCATCTTCTTCCAGTGGAAGTGGAAGGGCAGCACCTGGCCGTCGTCCTGGATCAGGATCTTTTCGCAGTACGGCTTGACGTAGCGCTCATCGTAGAGGTTGCCGTTGCGCAGGGTGAAGATCAGCAGGCCGGTGTGCCGGAAATCGCCGCTGCCAAAGTCGGTGATGTCCCAGCCGAGCATGTTGTCCTTGATCTCGGCGTACTCCGGTCCCTTGGTGCTCCACTCCTCCAGGCTCCAATAGGCGAACGGAGGGAGGTGGAAATGCGTCTCGCGCAGGAACGCGACCGCTGACTCGAGGATGCGGTTGACTTCTGAACGCTTCATGGGCAGGCCTTCCTCATCGAGTACTCTGGGGTCATTGTGGTATGCCCGTCCAGGCCGCAAGCCGTGCCGGCGCACCCTTCGTTCAGGCGCTCGGACAGCGAGGAGGGAAGGAGGGCGGGCAGAGGCCGATGCATCATACCACGGTGCGGAATGTCGGTCAAACGCACGGATGAGCGCAAGCTACAGCATGTTGACAACTGTCGGGTGCGGGCTATAATTGGCAAAGGTTTGCGCAAACGATTGGCAAAGGCCGATCGGCGCACGACGCAGGGAGACACGCCATGGCCACGATCAAAGACGTCGCCGAACGAGCCGGCGTATCGATAACGACCGTCTCACATGTGCTCAACCAGACCCGCTTTGTCAGCGAGGAGCTGCGCGCCAGCGTGCTGGCAGCCATGGAGGAGCTCAACTACCGGCCCAACGTCCTGGCGCGTGGCCTGCGCCGGGGTGAGACCAAGACGCTGGGCCTGGTGGTCCCCGATAACTCGAACCCCTTCTTCGCCGAGATCGCCCGCATTGTGGAGGATGTGGGGTTCGCCAGCGGCTACAGCGTGATCCTGTGCAACAGCGACGGCCAGGCCGAGAAAGAGGCCGCCTACATCGACGTGCTGATCGCCAAGCAGGTGGACGGCGTGATCTTTATCGCCGCCGGCAGCGACCCCCAACACCTGGAAGAGCTGACCGTCGCCGGCATCCCGGTGGTGGTGGCCGACCGCGAGATTCCGCAGGACCTGGCCGACGTGGTGCTGGTGGATAACGAGCAGGGAGGCTACGAGGCCACCCGCTATCTCCTCGACCTCGGCCACAGGCGCATCGCCTGCATCGCCGGACCCTCCCATCTGACGCCCAGCGCCGACCGCGTGCGCGGCTACCACAGAGCGCTGGCCGAAGCCGGCATCGCCGGCGAGGAAGACCTGGTCGTGCCTGGCGACTTCCGATCGCCCGGCGGTGAGGCGGCGATGGGCCTCCTGCTGCGCCTGCAAGCTCCGCCTACGGCCGTCCTGGCGTGCAACGACCTCATGGCCGTCGGCGCAATGCGCGCCATTGGCGCCGCCGGACTGCGCATTCCGGAGGACATCTCCCTCATCGGCTACGACAACATCGACATCGCGTCGGCAGTGTCGCCGGCCCTGACCACCGTGGCGCAGCCCATCGCTGCCCTGGCGACCGAGGCTGCCAATTGCCTGCTCGGCCGCATTCAAAGCAAGAAGCGGAGCGAGCCCCGCAAGCGCATCGTGCTTGCGACCAACCTCGTCATCCGCGACTCCTGCGCGCCGTATCGGCCGCGCGCCTGACACACCTAGAGAGGGTGCGACACATGAATTCGCGACAACGCCTCCTCGCTGCATTGGAGGGCAAACCGACCGACCGCCTGCCGGCCACAACCCACGAGCTGATGCCCTATTTCCTCAGCCGCTACATGCAGGGAGCCACCCATCAGCAGTTCTTCGAACGCTTTGGGCTGGACCCCATCCTCTGGGTATCCTACAACCGCCCGGATGCGAGCAAGGGCGAGTACCTGGACCCCAACCACAAGCCTGCCGGCCCGCTCGAAGGCCGTCGCATTGCCAGCGACCAGTGGCGGGTGGAGGCCGAGGAGGTGCCCGGCCAGGAGTACCGCACCACACGCTACCGATTCGTCACACCTGGGGGCACCCTCACCATGGTCCTGCAAAGCAACGAGTATACCTCATGGGTCGCCGAGCGGCCCGTGAAGCGCAAGGAGGATATCGAGCTCATCGCCGCCTATGCTACCGCGCCCAAGTGCGATGTGGAGGCGGTGAACCGGGCGGCCGATCAGTTCGGAGAGCGGGGCATCGTACGGGGGATCGTCTGCAGCTTTGACGTCTACGGCCAGGCGGGCTGCTGGCAGGATGCTGCCTGCCTGTTCGGCATCGAGAACCTCATCCTGGCCACCTACGATGACCCCCAGTGGGTGCACGAGTTCCTGGCCATCCTCGAGCGGCGCAAGGAGGTGTACGTGCGCTCGCTCAAGGGCGCCCGCTACGATGTGATTGAGATGGGCGGAGGCGACGCCTCGTCGACGGTCATCTCACCGCGCATCCTCGAAGAGTTCGTGGCTCCCTACGACCGCAGGCTGATCGAGCTGGCCCACCAGGCCGGGCAGCGGGTGGTGTACCACACCTGTGGAGGCATGATGCCGATCCTCGAGCGCATCGCCGACATGGGCCCCGACGCCATGGAGACCTTCACCCCGCCGGGGATGGGCGGCGATACGAACCTGCGCGAGGCCAAGCGCCGCATCGGCCAGCGGGTGTGCATGATCGGTGGCTTTGACCAGTTCCACTTCTTCCAGGGCTGCACCCCTGAGGAGACACGGGCCGAGGTGCGCCGCTGCTTCGAGGAGGCCGGGCCGGGCGGCAGGTACATCCTGAGCCCATCGGACCACTTTTTCGATGCCGACGTCTCGCTCATCGAGGCCTTTGCCGACGAGGCCAGGCGGTGTACCTACTCCTGAAGCCTTGAGCGGGATTGGGCGGGCGCTCAGCGCCCGCCCAACCCCGCTGCTGCTTATTGGCTGCCCCCAAGGGGCGCCGGGCGCAGCTCGAGCGTCACCACCTCGGCGCCACCGGTGGGCACTTCCACCACCCTCCCATCGCGCACCGCGAGATCCCCCTGGCGCTCCTCGTTCAGGTTCAGGCGGTAGGCGGCCTGCAGCGGAAAGCCCGCCGTCAGGCGCGCCTCAAGCGGCACCCGTTCGGTGTTGTAGTAGCGCACCACCAGCCCCTCGCCGTCTTCGGTGCGCCGCACGGCGCTGAGAACGAGCCCCGCTGGCTCCAGGCGCAACAGGCTCCAGGTGCCGGGCTGCGGCCCTCCGCGCGGCCAGGGAATCGGCCGGACTTGGGCGGGGTCATCGCGCGTGATGTTCATCTCTTCCAGCACCAGGCCCTCGTGGGTATCGGCCCGGGCCACGAGCAGGGGCGCTGTGTAGCCGTAGGCCCAGGGGCAGGCCGCGCGCCAGTCGCCGCTGTGGGGCAGGATGGCGTACTCGTAGCGGTATTCGCCATGACACTGGGCCCCCGGCGTCGGCACCAGTGGGCCGGCGGCCACGCGGCGGTTGGGCAGGTCGTCGCGGCTGAGCCAGCCAACGCTCCGCAGGAGGACGAGCGCGACCTGCGTGCCGCCGGGCGTACGCGTCACCTCCACCGCCGGCAGACCGCGGTTGAGGATGGCCAGGCCGCGTTGGCCATCGCTGAGGTCGGTGAAGGCCCGCTGGTGCATGAGCGGTGTGGGGTCCTCCACCCACCCGGCGCTCTCGGGCATGTCGATATCGCGCGCCACCACGGCAAAGGCAGCGTCGACCCACGCCTGAGCAGGCTGCAGGTCGGTAGGAAAGACGACGCTCAGCTTGTGATCGTCGGCGCGGTTCACGATGCGAGTCTCGATGTAGAGGCCGGGCTGGTCGCGGTAGAGGGTGATCTCCGAGACGATGGGCAGGGCTACGTGCCGCCGCGCGCGGCGCCGCCGATCGGGTGTCAGCCGCGCCGGCACGCGCAGCCACCGCGTAACCCGGAAGGTAGCCTGGCAGGGTCCCTCTGCGATGAGCTGCACCTTGGCCTTGCCGCCGACGGTGCTGATCGCCTCGCTCTCGGCGCACGGAGAGTAGGTGTACTCGTCGCCGGCGTCATCGACGTCGCTAAAGTGGTGCAGCCCGCGGTACACGGCGCCGCTGGCCTTGTCGACCACCTCCAGCCCCCCATCGCCGGCAATGGTGAAGGCCAGATGGCGGTTCTCGGCGCCATCTGCGCGCACCTGCCAGCCCTCATCCCCTGGCCCAGGTGCGCCGGCCTGCCGAGGCCGGGCAAAGTACGACCGGTAGCCCCAGGCCGGGACGTCGGCGGCAAAGGCCACGCGCACCCGGCGTTTGCGGTTGGCCTTGAGGGTTTCCATCCAAAAGACGGGCTCGTCGCTCAGCACCTGGTGCGGCACTGCCCGCCCCTCGCCATCGACGATCTCAAAATCGGCGGCCAGGGGGTCGGCACACTCAAAGTCGATAGCCCCGGTCGCCACCTCGCGGCGCTGCCAGGCCAGCGGGTTGTAGACCAGCAGGGGCACGCCCGGCTGAGCGGTCAGGTCGGCCTGGCGCGCCACCTGGCGCAGGCTGTCGCGCACGATCACCTGGGCGATCTGCTCGGCCTGGGCGAAGCGATAGCGCATCTCTTCATGCACCGTATCGACGCCGCTGCCATAGATGTCATCGTGGGGATGGTTCTTCAAGAGCCAGCGCCAGGCCGTCCAGAGCAGGTCCTGGGTGCCTGCCGGCACGTCGGCGCCGGCCAGCCAGGCCATGGCCGCCAGCGGCTCGGCATAGCGCTCGAGGAGGGTCTCCACTTGGTGGTTGAGCTGCTTCAGGTGGATGCGCGTGGCGTAGACGCCCTGCAGGATCTCCGAATAGCGCCCCCAGCGGAACTCGCCACTGAAGGTGGGCAGCGCCACTCCGGCGGCGCGCACCCGGGCCAGGTGCTCGGCCAGGGTGCCCTGGCGCACCTCGGTGTCGACGAGGGTGCCGTTGGCCTGCGCCACAATCTCGGGGATGCGCGGCTCTGCCTCGGCGTGATCGATGCCGTTCATGAGCAGGAGCGCCCCGGTGTGGCCCAGAGTTTTCAGCCGCTCCACGGCTGCTGCGAGCTGAGCCTGGGCCAGGCCGGCGTCGAACTCCATCTGCGAGGTGTCGCCCCAGTGGATGGGGTAGCCGATATTCGACACATTGTGGTAGCCAAAGGGCATCCAGATGGCAGTGACGGTTGAGCCGTCGGGCGCCTGCCATGCGAACTCGGTGCCCAGGCGCTCGCCCTCGGCGCCCATGCCCCGCCAAAAGACGGCATTGTCGATGCCAAAGCCGCGCAGGATCTGCGGCAGTTGGGCGATGTGGCCAAAACCATCGGGCACATAGCCGATCCGCATCACGCCGCCATAGCCGGCGCCCAGGCGATGGCCCAGCATCAGGTTGCGCACCAGCGACTCCGGGCTCACCAGGAACTCATCGGCCAGCACGTACCAGGGCCCCACGCCGATGCGTCCCGAGCGGCAGAGATCGGCGAGCAACGCCGCCCGCTCCGGCCGCACCTCCAGATAGTCTTCGAGGACGATCATCTGGCCGTCCAACATGTACGCGCCATAGTCGGGGCGGGCCTGGAGGAGGTCGATCAGGCGGTCGACCAGGCGCACCAGGCGCACGCGGAACTCCTGAAAGGTGACGTACCACGCCCGGTCCCAGTGGGTGTGGCTGACGAGCGTGGCGTGGTAGGGTTTCTCCATGGTACCAACCTTCTAGAAAGTCACGCCGCTGATCAGGATGACGTTGGCATAGGGAGTGCACTCGCCGGTGCGCACGATGGCAGCCGCCCCGTGGGTGCGCTCTTTGAACTCGGCATGGGGGATGCGCTCCACCGGCCGGCCTGGGAACAGCTCTTCGAGCAGGCTCACGATCTGCGGGCTGCGCTCGAGCGCCTCCTGGGCAATGACCAGCCGCTCCACCTGCATCTCCTGGCGAATCGCTTCGAGTGCCTGGCGGAAAGAGGGCACCCCGGGCACCAGCGCCAGATCGATGCGCTGCACCCCTTTGGGAATGGGCAGCCCGGCGTCGGCCACCACAAGCATGTCGCCATGCCCCAGCCCGGCGATGGCGGCCGATAGGGGCTGGTTCAGAATACCGGTTCGTTTCATATCCTTTCCTCCCGTGTCGCAACCGGTGCGATCGTGCCCGCGGCAGCATACCGCGTCTACGGTTCGGCTGCTGCGGCCGATGCGGTCGCGCTGCGCGGCCCATCTCTCGCGGCAGCATGCCGCGCCTACGGCTCCGCCGCGTGTGTCATGGGCAGCGGATACCGCCCATACTTGTGACAGGCACGCACCATGGCCAGGACGTTCTCCACCCGGCAGGCATTGGTCACCGAGTTGCTGCTCGATAGGATGTAGCCGCCACCCGGAGCAGCCTGGCGGATGGTCTCGCGCGTCAGGCGCTCCACATCCTCTGGCGTGCCCATGGCCAACATGTTGATGTCGATGTTGCCCACCAGAGTCACGCGCTCACCGATGCGGCGCTTTACGGTGGCCATATCCATCGCCTGGGGCTCGATGGGGTGCAGCGCGTTCATCCCCAGCGACAGCAGATCATCCAGGACGGGGGCGAGGTCACCGTCGCTGTGAAAGATCCAGGGCAGGGTGATCGCTTCGGCCACGCGCCGCCAGTAGGGGAAGAAGAGCTCGCGCAACAGCCGGGGCGACACCAGCGGCCCATCCTTGGCGGCGATGTCGTCGCCCGCCCAGATGAAATCGAAGCCGAGCTGGCAGATGTGTTTCACCGCTCGCGCATACCAGTCGGTATAGATGTCGAACAGCGTCTCGACGAGGGTGCGGTCATCGTAGAGAGCGTAGGAAAACGCCTCCCACCCCATGCTCAAGAGCACCGGGTCTGACCCCAGGTTGATGAAACAGCCGATGGCATAGCCGGAGGGACGGTAGCGGGCCAGGAACTCGCGGGCGGGCGCGTAGATGCGCTCGTCGTCAGGGTCGGGCAGGTCGACCTGCTTGAGGTCGGCGCGCCGCTTGATCAGGCCGTCCACCACATAGGTCTGGCCATCGGCGACGCGGGTCACAAAGTAGATGCGGGGCTGGATGCTGAGGCAAAAGCCGTCGAGCCCCATGGCCTGTGCCAACTCCAAAGGCCCATACGCCTGCCCGCCAAAGAAAGCGCAGGTGACCGGGGCCGACCCCGACATGGGGGGCGGCTCCGGCGCCGGCGGCCGCTGGAGCAGGCGCAGGCCAAACGCTTCGTCGACGAGGAGCTCCATGTAGGGCACGCGGTCGGGGATCTCGTGCCGGAGGGCAGCCAGCACGCGTTCGCGTGGGGTCATGTCGGCCATGGTCTCACCACCTCAAGGTCGCCCTAGCGCTCCGCCCACGGGGCAGGAGCAGTTGTACAAGGCCCCCTTTGCCCATGCGCAGCTCGCCCGGCTCTGCGGCGCTGGGGCGGAGCCCAAGGCCGTGAAAGCGCACGGTGAGCTGGCGCTCGAGTGGGCCATGGCTCTCGAAGGCAAGGCCCGCCGCATCGCAGGTGCAGTGGAGCTCGGTAGGGCCCTCGTCTTCGAGCAGGCGGTAGTGGCTCTCCCCTTCAGGGTAGATGTCGACCAGGAGCGGGTCGACGGGGCCGCGGGGGATGCGCCTGGCGGGCGCCATCATGGGGAGGATCGCCCCCGCGCGCACGAAGAGGGGCAGGGTGTCGAGCGGCGCCTGCACCCGCAGGCTGGCAGGGCCATCGTAGGCCCGGTCGGTCCAGTAGTCGAACCAACGGCCCGCCGGCAGGTACACCGTGCGCTCATCGCCCTCGTCGTAGACCGGCGCCACCAGGAGCCACGGCCCCAGCATGTATTGCAGGTCCTGGCCATAGCTCTGGGGGTCGTCGGGGAAGGCCAGGGGCATGGCGCGCAAGACGGGCAGGCCGGTCTGCGCGGCCTCGTGGGCCAGCGAGTACAGGTAGGGGAAGAGCTGATAGCGCAACTGGGCGTAGCGGCGGAAGATCGACAGCGCCTCGGGGCCAAAGAACCAGGGCTCGCGCTGCGATTCCCCGTGACACCGCGCGTGCGGGCAGAGGAGGCCGAACTGCGCCCAACGCACGTAGAGGCGCGGCGAAGGCAGCCAGCGGTAGGCGCCGATATCGTTGCTCCAGAAGGGCACGCCCGAAAGCCCCAGGCTCAGGCCGCCGCGGATCGTGCAGGCCAGGGAGGCCCAATCGGCTGCCGGGTCGCCCGACCAGCAGGTGGGGTAGCGCTGGCTGCCGGCGTACCCGGAGCGGCTCCACACCAGCCCCTGCCCCTTGCACTCGCGCGTGACCTCGAACACCGCCCGATTGTAGTACAGAGGGTAGAGGTTGTGCATCTCGGCCCCTGTCAGGCCGTTGGCAAAGACGGCGTCGGCGGGGATATCCTCGCCAAAATCGGTCTTGAAGACGTCAACGCCGCCCTCCAGCACCGGCCGCATCAGCCCCTTGTACCACTCCACAGCCGCCGGGTTGGTCAGGTCGATGATGGCCACGGGGGCGTTCCAGGTCTGGGGCGCACCGTCGCCGGCCAGCGTATCGCCGGGCCGCGGCGCCAGCGACAGGCCATAATCGATGATATACACCTCGCCATCCGGGCGGCGCACAAAGTAGCCTTGGGCACGGCCCACGTCGAAGAGGTCGCTCTCCACCGAGATGTAGGGGTGCTGCCACACCGAGAGGGCCAGGCCCTGGCGGTGCAGGGTCTCGGCGAAGCGCTCCGGCTCCGGGAAAGCCGCCTGGTCCCACTGAAAGTCGCAGTAGCGGCGCCAACGCAGCCACCAGGTGTCGACATGGATGACGTCGCAAGGGATGTCGTGCTCCTCCAGCCCCGCGGCCAGGCGCAGGATCGCCTCCTCATCGCGGTAGGCCCCCCCGCCCGATAGCCACAGCCCGAAGGACCACTTGGGAGGGACAGGGGCCCGGCCCACCAGCGCGGTGTAGCGCTCGAGGATCTCGGCCGGCGTGGGGCCATAGATCAGGTAGGCATCCAGGTAGGGGCCATCCACGGTGACGGTGTACGACTGGCACGACTCGCTGCCCAGCTCGAAGGTGCTGCGCCGGCCGGTGTTGAGGAAGAGGCCATACCCCCGGGTGCTCCAGAGGAAGGGCACGTTCTTGTGCGAGCGCTCTGTGGTCGAGCCGAAGGGGTCCACCGTCCAGCAGAGGATGCGCTGGCCCACCTTATCGAGACGGGTGAACTTTTCGCCCAGGCCGAAGAGGTGCTCGTCGACGCGCAGGGCGAAGGACTCGCTCACCTGCGTCACGCTGCCCTCTGCACCGCGGACAAAGCCCAGCGGGCGCACAAACGAGCGGCCCAGACCGTCGACATCCAGCGGGTTCTCGGCGCAGACGGCGCGGCCCGCCGCGTCGCGGAAAGAGAGGCTCCAGGGGTCGCGCGTGATCTCGAGGGAGAGCGCCGGCCCACGCACCACGAGCATCCTGCCATCGTCGTGGGCCTCGATCGGCACGGCCGCATCGGGCTCGCCCACCACCAGGGGCAGGCCGAGCGGAGCATCGCCTCCGGGCGCCAGCCGCAGGTGCCAGAGGGCAGGGTGCACGGCGGCGAATGCCATCTGCACAGTCTCGCCCGCCGCCGTCGTGGCCTCGACGGTCAACCTGTGGCCATCGACACGCCAGGCGGAGAGGCGGGCGATGCCGTCGAATCCGGGGGGAGCATTGCGCACTGGGGTCGACATCGTTCAGTTCCCTTCAAGCAAGCGGTAGATCTCGTCCAGGTCCGTCTCGGGCCAGGTCTCATCGATCAGCCCGTTGGTGATATCGACGTGGATGAAGAGGCCGCGGTTGGTCTTGCGCGCGGCAAGCACCTGGCGCACATAGTCGACCATGCCTGCGAAGCGCACCTGCCGGTGCAGGCCCACGCGGCATGCGAGCACGACCCTGCCGCCAAAGTGGTCGAGCACGGGGGCAAAGGGCGTCTCGCTGGCGCCGAACTCGAGCCCACGCAGGTTGCGCACCTTCTCCAGGCTGGGGATCTGGTGCAGCCAGTTGCCACAGGAGTGGATGTAGATGCCGCCAAAGGCATCCGACAGTTGGTTCAGGTAGGGCACGGCGAACTCGTCGTGGTCGCGCGCCGAGATCATGACGCACTCGTCGTTGCTCACCGAGATGCCCCAGCCATCGGGCAGCCAGGGCTGGAAGAGGGAAGGCACGAACTGGCCCTCTGCCACCTGGCGCTGCGCCCGGGCGAAGGCGATCATCTGGTCGGTGACCATCTGCAGCAGGTGGTGGGTCGCTTCGGGGTCGCTCCGCATCGCCAGCAAAAAGTTGTTGTGCCCCATGATGAGCGCGGCGTTGTCCAGGGGGCCCTGGATGTCGGTCAGGCGGATGGGGTAGGCGCCGCCGGTCTCGGCCAGGAAGTAGCGGGTATAGTCGAGGATGCGCCCCAGCACGCCATCGGTGATGCCGGGCCTCTGGAGGTCGTAGACAGCCGCCGGGTCGCCCTCCAAAGCCGGGCGCACGGTCGGGAAGTCGCCCTCGGGCCACTGCACCGGGCACCCAAACGAGGAGGGGATGGCCACAACGCCCAGGGTGGGGCAGAGGGCGGGCACCAGGTCACCGCGCAATGCGAGCTGGCCCTCGATCTCCCTCAGTTGGGCGCGCAGGAACTTGGCCGGGTCGAGCAGCCGCTCACGGACGCTCTCTGATCCCTCCGTGGAAAAGAGCGCCGAGATCACCGGCCTGCCACCCCGCTGGCGCGGGCCCGTATAGCCGATGAGAAAGCCGGGGCGCTCGTCGTTCTCCAGGCGCCACAGCCGTTCCAGAAAGGCACGGGTCTCTTCGATCCGCTGCTGCATCGCGCTCACTCCCCCTCACGGCCGTAGGCCTCGGCCGCCTCCATCATGGCGTTGATGTTCTCCAGGGGCGAGCCGGGGGCGATGTTGTTGCCGTCCTGGATGATCAGGCCCCCATAGGGCGCGAGCGTTTCGAGCACCCGCCGGGTCTCGGCCCGCACCTGCTCGGGCGTGCCGTGGGCGATGACCAGGGGATTGACGTTGCCCAGAAGGACCACCCGGCCGCCCATGATGCGCGCCACCTTGCCCAGGTCGGTCTGATAGCCAAAACCCTGGTACTCGTCGATCTGGACCTCATCGGCAAAGATGCTGAGCAAGTGGTCGGTGCGGCCGCACATGTGCAGCGACGCCCGGCCAAAGTGGAAGCGCAGCTTCTTCTCGTAGGGCAGCACCACATCGCGGTAGACATCGGCCGAGAGGTAGGCGGCAAGGTCGTCGGTCCAGGCGAAATCGCGGTTCGGAATCTGCTCCTCCTGCCAACAAAAGTCGAGCCACTCGATGATCTTGTCGGTGACGATGCGCAAGAGCTCGCGGCAGAAATCGGGCCGCTCGACGACTGCCGCGAACATCTCCGTCTGACCCATCAGGTCGGCAGCGACAGTGAAGGGGCCATGGGAGGTGTGCGTCAGGGCGGGGTTGGCGCCGGGGTAGAAGATGGGGCCGCCCTGGAAGCGCACCGGGTAGCGTTCGGCCACCTGCATCATCGCCCGGCGATAGGCCACCTGGCGGGCGTTGAGGCCGCTGTGGACCACGTCGATCCGCTCCAGGCGACGCAGGTCTCTCTCATCGCGCACCCAGCCGCCTTGCACCCAGGGGATATCATCGTCGGGAAAGACGACCTCGCAGCCGAGGGAGCCGGCCTCTGTGGTGTTCTGAAAGTCGGTCCAGGCTCCGACCCAGGCGCCGGCGATGTCGCACTGATCGGTGCGCACATGTTCCAGCAGCCACTTCTGGCCCAGGATCTGCGTGCGCAGCATCGTCTCTGGGTCGGCGTAATAGTCCTTGAAGCGCACGCCCACCACGGGCACGAGGAACCGGTAGTTGATCGCCGGCACCACCGGCACCCGGTCGGGCCTTTCGAAGCGCCGGACTCGCTCCAGGCGGGCCCGGCGCGCCTCGATCTCGTCGATGGGCACCCCAATCTCGATCACATCTGTCATCGCTCTCAGCCCTTGATCGCTCCACGCGTCAGCCCGCTGATGATCAGCCGCTGGAAGCCCAGCACGAGGATCAGCACCGGGATGATCATCGTTACACTCAGCGCACTCATCAGGTCCCATGGCCGGCCGGCGCCCATCGAGGGGTCCACCGCCAGCTCCACCAAGCCCACCGAAAGGGTCTTGGTCAGGCGGTCCGTTGCAAACACCAGGGGGTACAGCAGCTCGTTCCAGGAGATGATAAAGTTGATGATCATCATCGTCGCCAGGGCGGGCTTGACCACCGGGACGACCACATACCAGAGAATCTGGGGCAGCCGGGCGCCGTCGATGCTCGCAGCTTCCTCGATCTCGACAGGCACCTGCTGCACGAACGACACCAGGATCCAGACGGTGAACGGCACGAGCAGGCTCGACATCAGGGTGATCAGGCCGATCGGTTTGTTGATCAGATGGAAGATGCGGAACATCTCAAACAACGGTACCAGCGTTCCCACCTGCGGTACGGCGATGGAGATCAGGAAGCCCATGAACACCAGGTTGGAGCCGCGAAAGCGCACCCGCGCCAGGCCGTAGGAGGCCAGGAAGGCCAGGGCCACCGAGACCACGCTCGACCCGAAGGCAAAGACGAGCGAATTGCCAAAATAGCGTGTGAAGGGGATGGTCTGCGCCATCTTGGCATAGTTCTCGAAGGTGATCTGGTCGGGCCAGTAGCGCGGCGGGATCGAGAACATCTTGAACTTGGGCGTGATCGATGACAAGAGGATCCAGTAAAAGGGGAGCAGGATGATCGCCAGGAAGGCGAGCACACCCAGGTAGAGCAGGGCCCTGCTCAGCCAGCGGGGCATGCGCACCCCTGACCTTTGGAGACGGCGCGGAGCGCCGCTTAGCACGTCAATCTGCGGCATGGCACAAACCTCATCTGTAGTCATTACCGGCCGGCCTCAGCGACCCCATGGCCGCCATGGGAACTCGCAGGCGCTGCTCTCAATACATCACTTCGACCTGGCGGTAGATCAGGAGGCCCAGGCCGCCCATCACAAAGACCACTGCAAAGAGGGCCAGGCTGATCGCCGAAGCGTAGCCAAAGTTCAGCCCGCCAAAGGCCGCCTGGTAGATGTTGTAGGCCAGGACCTGCGTGGCAAACCCCGGGCCCCCGCCCGTCATGGTGAAGATCAGGTCGAAGGAGGCGAGCTGCCAGACGAGCATGAACAGCCCCATCGTGGTGGCCTGGGGCAGGAGGAGCGGCAGGGTGATGGAGCGGAAGCTCTGCCAGGCGTTGGCCCCATCCACACGGGCCGCCTCGTAGAGCTCGGCCGGCACACCCTGGAGGGCGGCAAGGAATACCAGGCCCAGGAATGGCGTGCTCTTCCAGACGTTGGTGATGATCACCGCGGCCCGCGAGCCCCAAAAGCTGATCAGCCACGGAAAACGGAGGCCAGTCACGCGCCAGATCAGGTCGGGGAAGATGCCATAGTCGCCGTCGAACATCCAACGAAAGCCAATGGCGCAAACCACCATGGGCATGGCCCAGGGGATCAGGTTAGCGGCCCGCGCGATGCCCCGCCCCTTGAACTGCTTGTTCAGGAGCGAGCCGACGGCCAGGCCGAGGATCAACTCCAGCAGCGTCGAGATGAGCACGAATAGGATGGTGAAGGTGATGCTGCTCGTGACTCCTGCATCGCCGGCCATGCGTTTCAGATTCCCGAACCCGATGAACTTGGCGGGCGGAAAAGCCGGGTTGTAGTTGGTCAGGGCGAGGTAGAACGTGTGTACGAAGGGGTAAAAAGCGGTGAAGAGGCGCAGGGCCACGGCCGGGAGCAGCAGCAAGGTGGCCGCCAGGTAGCGCCGCCCGGCCAACGACGTGCCCCTACGCTTCCTGCGCCCTTGCCCCTCGATCGCCGCGCCTGTGCCTGCTGCCATTTCTGCCATTGGGTGCTTCCCATCTCCGCTCTCAGTGGAGGAGGCGGTGCAGAGCGGGGCACCGCCTCCCCACACGAGGATTGCTCTCAGCCGAGCGCTGCGATCCGCTCTCGCCCGGCCTTCATCGCGTCGGCCAGCGACATCTGCTTGGTCAGGTAGAGCTGGCCGATATCGTCGACCACCGTCTCGGCGTCGGACTGCTTCGGATGGTACGGCCGCGGGACGAGGCAGCCGGCCTTGGTGTACTGGTTCATGTAGACCGGCAGGCCTGTGTTCCCCATGGCGTCGAGGATCGACTTGCGCGGCATGACGAACCAGCTCTGGCCCTTGGCCAGGGTCGGAGCGTTCGCATTGCTGGTGATCCAGGCGATCAGGTCCTTGGCCTCTTCGGCGTTGGGCGCTGCCTTGGGCACGCTCCAGCCCCAGCCACCATACCAGGTCTTGGGGCCGGCCGGGCCGGCGGGCGGCAGGGCGATGTCGGCCCTGCCCTCTTTGTACCATGCCGTGTTGCCACGGGCCACGTCCCAGAAGTAGGGCCACTGGCGCATCATGGCCACGGTGTCCTTCATGTAGCGGTCGTTCTGCTGGGTATAGTCCTCGGCCAGGACGGTCTCGGGCATGATCTTGTGGGTGTAGATCAGGTCGTAGGCGAACTGGAACGCCTTAGCCGTGGCGTCGTCGAACTTGAAGATATCGCCCCCCGTCTGGGCCGCCAGATAGGCCAGATAGACGAAGGTGAGGCCCGGCTTCTTCATGCCCTCGGTCGTTCCCCACACGCCGTCCTTGGTGAACGCCTTGCCGACGGTGACAAACTCCTCCCACGTCTTGGGGACCGAGACCTTCTTCTCTTCGAACCAGTCCTTGCGGTACCAGAAGTAGCCGACGGCGAACTCGTGGGGCACGCGGTACCGCTTGCCGTTGTAGCTGTGGAAATAGTCCTTGTCTACGGACGGCAGCATGCCTTCGGGAAAGTCCTTCCAGGTCTCCTGCGGGATGATCTCGTCGAGCGGCATGAGCCAGCCGGCGCGGGCGAAGGCGGGGCCGGAGACGTCGTCGACCGACAGCACGTCCACCGGGCTGGTGCCCGACTGGAACGGTGGGGCGTACTTGGTCATCATCTCCTGGCCGGTGGCCGGGCCACTCTCGAGAGTGACCTTGTTGCCCGTCTTGGCCTCCCAGCCTGCGAGCACCGGCTTCATGGCGTCGTGGGCGAAGGCCTGGATGGCCACCACGAGGGTCTTGCCCTTGGCGGGCGCGGCGGTGGGCTTGGCCGCTGGCTGGGTCGGAGCGACCGATGCGACCGGCGTCGCCTTGGCTGCTGCCGGGGTGGGGGTCGCCTGAGGTCCGCAGGAGGCCAAGAGGCCTGTGGCCGATGCGGCTGCCAGCGAGGTTCCGGCGAACTTGAGGAAATCGCGCCGGGTCAGTTTCCTCTGAGACATTGTGATCCTCCTCTTGAATGAACACGCTTTGGCCGTCCAGAACGATGAGCGTCGGTTGGCGTCGTTCGACCACCCCCTTTCTGGCTACAGGCCGCGCTCGGGGCACGGGTTGTGGGCGGCGCTGAGGGGGGCCTGGCCGCTCGAACTGCGCACGACCAGGGAGGTGTCGACGAGCACCCTCTGCACCGGCCGGCCCCAGTCGGCCATGCGCTCGACGAGCAGGGCTGCCGCGACGGCAGCCATCTGCCGATGGGGCTGCTCTACCGTGGTGAGACGAGGATTCGTGTAGGCAGCGATGGAGATGTTATCAAAGCCGACTACCGAGAGGTCATCGGGAATGCGCAGTCCGGCCTCGCTGATGGCCAGCATGGCGCCGATGGCCATGGAGTCGTTGCAGGCAAAGATGGCCGTGGGCCGCTCTGGGAGCGCCAGGAGCCGCTGCGCCGCCTGGTATCCGCTCTCGAAGCTGAAATCGCCCGCGACGACCCAGGGCTCGTGGGCTGCGACCTGCCATTCGCTGAGTGCCTGGCGGTAGCCGGCCACACGGTCGATGCTGGGGATGGCGCCGGCAGGGCCGGCGATGCAGGCCACGCGGCGGTGGCCAAGGGCCAACAGGTGCTGTGTGGCCAGCAAGCCGCCCTGGCAGTTGCCCACGAGCACGGCGTCGATATCGAGCTCGGGGATGGCGTAGCCAATGGCGACCACCGGGATGCGGCGTGCGACCAGCCGGTGCAGGTGCTCGTGGCTCTCGCCGGCCGCTACCAGGATCACCCCGTCCACATGGCGCTGCAGCAGCACTTCGATGTAGGCGGCTTCCTTCTCGGCGTCGCCCTGGGAGTTGCAGAGCATGACGCTGTACTCGCGGCGCCAGCTCTCCTCCTCGATGCTGTGCGCCATCTCGGCAAAGAAATGGCTCGAGTTGTCGGGCACGATCACGCCCAGAGTGTGGGTAGTATTGCGGCGCAAGCTGCGGGCGAGGGCGTTGGGGCGATAGCCGAGCGCCTCCATGGCGGCGACGACGCGGGCGCGGGTTTCCTCTCTGACAAAGCGCGTGCCATTGATCACGTGAGAGACGGTCGCCGCCGAGACCTGGGCTCTCTGCGCCACGTCCTCGATGGTCGGTATCTGGTTGGCCGAAGAACGGTCCTTGCCCATGGGCTGCTCACATTCAAACGTTTACGCAAACGTTTACTCCTGCAAGTGTAGCACCAATTGCTGCCTGTGTCAATACCCCGCTGACGCTCTCATCCGGTTTCCCATCCTTTGGCGAGCATGCTACAATACTGGCCCTGGCCAAGTTACTATGCTCTGGAGGATGCAATGCCGAACCCCCACTATACCGAACTGGATCACCTCTGCATCAACACGATCCGCATGCTGGCCATCGACGCGGTGCAACAGGCAGCATCCGGCCACCCGGGCATGCCCATGGGCATGGCCGGGCCCGCCTATGTGCTCTGGACCCGCTTCCTGCGCCACAACCCGGCCAACCCCGTCTGGGCCGACCGCGACCGCTTCATCCTTTCCGCGGGCCACGGCTCCATGCTGCTCTATGCCCTGCTGCATCTGAGCGGCTATGAGCTGCCCCTCGAAGAGCTCAAGCGCTTCCGCCAGTTCGGCAGCATGACGCCGGGCCACCCCGAGCGCGGCGTGACCCCGGGCGTGGAGACGACGACCGGCCCCCTCGGCCAGGGCTTCGGCAATGGGGTGGGCATGGCCATCGCCGAACGCTACCTGGGCACGCTCTTCAACCGCCCCGGCTACACCGTGGTCGATCACTACACCTACGCCATCGTCTCCGACGGCGACCTGATGGAGGGCGTGGCCTCCGAGGCCGCCTCGCTGGCCGGCCACCAGAGACTGGGCAAGCTCATCTACCTCTACGACGACAACCGCATCTCGATCGAAGGCTCTACCGAGCTCTCCTTCTCGGAGAGTGTGCCGCAACGCTTCGAGGCCTATGGCTGGCACGTGCAGACGGTGGATGGGCTGGACCTCGAGGCCGTCGAGGCGGCCATCCGCGCTGCCCGCGCCGAGCAGACACGCCCCTCGCTCATCGACTGCCGGACGCACATCGCCTATGGCAGCCCCCACAAGCAGGATACGGCGGCGGCCCACGGCGAGCCGCTGGGTGAGGAGGAAGTGCGGGCCACGAAGGAGAACCTGGGCTGGCCCGCCGACCGCCGATTCTACGTGCCCGACGAGGTGCGCGGCTACTTCCAGGAGCTCCAGGAGTACTGGGGCCACCTGGAGGCCGACTGGCACGACCTCTTCGAGCACTACCGCCAGGATTTCCCCGACCTGGCCCAGCAGTTCGAAGCGACGATGGAAGGCAGGCTGCCCGAGGGCTGGCGCGAGCGTATGCCCACCTTCGGCCCGGCCAAGCCGTTGGCCACGCGCACCGCTTCGGGCGAGGTGCTCAACGCCATCGCGCCTGCGATTCCTACCCTCATCGGGGGCTCGGCCGACCTGGCCCCCTCGACCAAGACCTACCTCCAGGGCCTCGGCGATCAGGAGGCGGCCACCCCGGGTGGGCGCAACCTGCACTTTGGCGTCCGCGAGCACGCCATGGGCGCCGCGGTGAACGGCATGGCCGCCCACGGGGGCCTGCACCCCTTCGGCGCCACTTTCCTGGTCTTTTCCGACTATATGCGGCCGGCGCTGCGCCTTTCGGCCCTCATGGAGCTACCGAGCATCTGGGTCTACACCCACGACTCGATCTTTCTGGGCGAGGATGGCCCCACGCATCAGCCGATCGAACACCTGGCCTCGTTCAGGGCCATCCCGCACCTCGTCACCATCCGCCCTGCCGATGCCAACGAGACGGCTGTGGCCTGGCAGGTGGCCCTCGAACGCCACGGCCCCACCGCCCTCATCCTCAGCCGCCAGAATGTGCCGGTCTTCGACCGTAGCCGTATGGCCTCAGCCGATGGCCTGCGGCGCGGCGCCTACGTGCTGGTCGACGCGGAGGGCCGGCGGCCCGACCTGATCCTCATCGGCACCGGCTCGGAGGTCTCGCTGGCCGTCGAGGCGAGGGCACGTCTGGCCGAGCGCGGCCTGCAGGCGCGGGTGGTAAGCATGCCAAGCTGGGAGTTGTTCGAGGCACAGCCCGAGGAGTATCGCCAGGCAGTGCTGCCGGCCGAGGTGCCGGTGCGGCTGGCGGTGGAGGCGGGTTCACCCATGGGTTGGGAGCGTTATGTGGGGCCCTTCGGCGGGGTGCTGGGGATCCACGGACGCTTTGGCGCCTCGGCGCCCTACAAAGTGCTGGCCGAAAAGCTCGGCTTCACTGCCGAGCACGTCGTGGCCCAGGCCGAGGAGCTGCTGCATGACTTTCCGGAGCGGGCCCACTTGATGGAGGGTCAGATCGCCTGCGCGCGCTGAGCGCCGGCCCAAACGCCGCACCAAAACCCCACTTTCCGTCACCTGTTCGCACTCGCGGAGCCTCTAGGGAACGGCGAACAACTTGCTCCCTCTCCCCGCAGGGGGAGAGGGAAAAGGTGGCCGGTGCTGACCTGGCCAAGGCCCAATACCGCTCAAATAGCAGAGCTCCGAGGGACGCAAAGGGCCGCAGAGGGGCGGAGGACCGCAGAGGGAGCACGAGGGAGGCATTTCCTTGCCCCTCTGCGCCCCTCCGCGCTCTCTGCGTCTCCCGGAGTCCGGCTGTAGACGGCCACTCCTGTCTTGTTTGAACGGCATTGGGCCAAGGCCGAGGCCCTCTCCCCCGCAGGGGGAGAGGAAAAAGGTCGCCTTCCCGCCCCTGAACTGCCGGGGGGAAGGGCGGTGGGGGATGGCTCCTTCGGGGGCCGTGGGGCTACCGCGTGAAGGGCGTTGCCGCTAGAGGTACCCCTTTTCCTCGGCCTGGCGGAGTGCGCCGGCGAGGTGGCTGTGTGCCTCATCGGGCAGGCCTGCTTCCCACGCGCTGCAGGCCTGCTGCAGGGTTCGCTGCATCTCGGCAGGCTGGGGCTGCTGCGAGGGGTCCATCAGCGCGTGGGCGTGCTGCACCGCCTCGGGCCAGCGCTGGCGGGCAACGGCCACGGCCAGGAGCGGCCAGAAGGCTGCCCACTGGAAGGGGTAGTAGGTGAGCCCCCTCCACGATACCAGGGCCGCGCGGCCATGGGCCTCGGCGGAGGCCAGATTGCCTGCCTTCCAGGCCAGCCAGGCCTGGTTGGCCGACGCCATGCCTGCATAGTCGGGCATGTCGCCTTGGGCGTTCACGGCCAGGCAGCGCGGCAGGAGTTCCGCCACGCGGGCTACCTCGCCGCGCTTGCGGTGGAGCACGGTCAGGTACGCCAGCGAGCATGCGCGGGCCATGGTGTAGCCGGTGTGCTCGGCCAGTTCGAGCGCTCGCTGGAGCTCCGTTTCGGCTTCGGCCAGGTCTCCATGCCACAGCAGGCAGAAGCCCAGGCCAAAGTGGACCACGGCGAGGTCTTCGGGCGTGCCTGTGCTCTGGCGGGCCTCGAGCTCCGCCCGCGCGTAACCGAGCGTTTCATCCGACACGGCAAAGCGCTCCTGACGGTGCTTCATCTGCAGGAGGCCGTGGAGGAACTCTCCCCGCTGCTCGGGCGTGCCCTCACGCTCGATCACCGGCCTGGCCAGCCGTACCGTGCACTCCAGCTCGGCCACGGCACCGCTGCGGTAGTACAGGCGCAGCTTGTCGAGCTGCAGGTGCACCCACTCCTGGAGCCAGGCGCGCGAGGCGTGGTCGGCGTCGCGCTGCAGCGTATCCTCGGCCAGGGCGTAGCGCCGGCCGGCCTCGGGGTATTCGTTCTGCCACGCCAGCGAGACGCCCAGCTTGCGTTGGAGTCGAGCCCGGTCGATGGCGTGCCCTGGGGGCACGAGGGCCAGGGCGGCAAGATAGGCGGCTCTGGCCCCCTCCTGTTGCGCGGTCAGCGCCAGCACGTCGCCGAGCCCCTCGTGCAGAGCGACCCGTAACTCGCCGGGGATGCCGCCTTGCCCTGCCGCATCGGCCTGGCCGAGGGCGAGTTGGTAGAGAGCGATCGCCTCCTGGTTCGCATAGACGGAGGCGGCCGCCTGGGCGGCCTCGCGGTACGCCACCACGGCACGCTCGTGGAGGCCCGCCTGCGCATAGTGGCCGGCGACCTCGGCAGCCGGGCCGCGGAGCGCCTGCAGCGCCTCGGCCACGCGCTGGTGCAGCAGCCGCCGGCGTGCTGCGCCCAGGGCCTCGTAGGCCACCTGGCGCAGGGTGTGGTGGGTGAAATCGTAGGCCTCGCTGCCCTGTTCGCGCAGGATGCGGCGCTGCCAGAGCTCGTCAAGGGCCTGCACCAGCGCTTCCTCCCCCATGCCGGAGGCCCGCTGGAGCATGGCGAAGGTGAACTCGCGGCCCACCACGGCTGCCACGCCCAGCACCTCGCGGGCCGAGGCCGACAGGGCCGCCAACCGGGCAGCGATCACCGCCTGCACCCGGGAGGGCAGAGCGCGCCCTGCCGCGCCTGCAGGACCGCCGCAGAGCGCGCCCGCCCGCACCATCTCGACTACGAACAGGGGGTTGCCTTCCGTATCGTGGTAGAGGCGGGCCGCCTCGTCACTGCCCAGCGGGTGGCCGGCGGCCCTCGCAGCCAGGTCGGCCGTCTCGGCTGCGTCGAGCGGCGTGAGCTCGATCTCGGCCAGCAGGCCCTCACGTCGTAGCGCCATCACCAGGGCCGAGAGCGCGCTCTCCGAAGCTACCTCTTCCGGCCTCATGCTGCCCACGACCAGGAGATGGGCCTGTGGCGCCCGGTGCAGGAAGTGGTGCAGCCAGGCCAGGGTTTCGGTGTCGCACCACTGCAGGTCCTCGATCACCAGGAGCCGCGGCTCACCCGACATGAGGGCGCGCGCCAGCGCGTCGTAGAGGCGATGGCGTTGCCATTCCCCTGCCAGGGCCGCTGGCGGGGCCAGGTCGGGGCGCTCGGCGAGAAGCTCGGGCAGGATGCGCGCCACCTCGCTCAGCCAGAGGGGCTCGATGGGCGGCAGGGGGCGCGCCCGCAGCCAGGCGGCGACGGGCGCGTAGGCCAGGCTGCCCGGCGCATAGCAGGAGGCGGTGGCCACGGCCACCCCCTGCCTCCCGGCCCATGAGGCCAACTCCTCGGCCAGCCGCGTCTTGCCGATGCCGGCCTCGCCGGCAATGAGCACCATGCGCGGCCGCCCGCTCCCGGCGCTGTGCCAGGCAGCCCGCAAGCCGGCCCACTCGTGCGCCCGCCCTACCAGTGGCAGCGTCCCTTTCAGCGGCGGGGCAGGCTCGGCCGCAGGCCGGTCACCGGCTGTGCTGAGCAGGCGCTCGTAAGCGCCACGGGTCACCGGGCTGGGTTCAATGCCCAACTCGCGCTGCAGTGTGGCGGCGCAGGTGTGGTAGGCGTGGACGGCTGCTGCCCGGTCGCCCCTGAGGGAGTGCAGGCGCATCAGGTCGCGGTACGGCGCTTCCCGCAGGGGGTCGCAGCGCAGCAGGCGCCAGATGCAGTCGATCGCCCGGGGATAGTCGCCCGCTTCTTCCAGGCGGCCGGCGAGCTTGTGCAGCACAGAGGAAAAGAGCGCCTGCAAACGCTCGCGCTCGGGGATCACCCAGTCGTCATAGCAAGCGGGCAGCAGGTCGCCCGTGTAGAGGGCTACCGCCTCCTCCAGCGCCTCTGCCGCAGCCGCCCGCTCGAACTCGGCCACGTCGATCCATACCGGGGCCCCATCCTGCCAACTGAGGGCCTGCGCGTCGAGGCGCAGGTAGTGGTCCGCGCCGGGCAGGGCTTGCCTCAACTGGTGCAGCAGGTGGCGCAGGTTGGTGCGCGCTTGAGGCTCCTCCGAGTCGGGCCACAAGAGAAAGGCGAGGCTCTGGCGTGGCAGGGGCGTGTCGCGGTGCAGTGCCAGGTAGGCGACGAGCGATTGGAGGCGCGGCGTCTCGATGGGTGGGAGCGTATCTTCCCCGAGGGCAATACCAAAGCCCCCCAGAAGCCGCAATTTCAGCACGGAACCCACACCATTTCTCCCTCTGAGAAGGGCGGCGGGATGCATATTCTGTGAGGATTATACAGCAGCCGTATAGGGGGGGCAAAAACCAGGAGAGAGGATGGCGCCGTGGTCGCGCGCCTCTTCGTGGTGGCGGCTTTGGCCGCTGGTCCGGCACCCTCGCTGGGAAGGTGGGGCGAAGGGAGAAAGCCCAATCGCGTTCAAATAGCAGGGTTCCGAGGGACGCAGAGGTGCGGAGGACCACAGAGGGAACGCGGGAGAGGCATCTCCTGGCCCCTTCGCGGGCCTCTGCTTCTCCGCGCTCTCTGCGTCTCCCGGAGCCGGGTCGCAGACGGCAACCCCTGTTCTATTTGAACGGCATTGGGCTCAGGTCCTCACTACGAAGGCGCGCGCCTCGAGGTTCAGCCACCCAAGTTGACCAGGTTCTCGGGGGCGGTGATCTTGGTCACCGTGCCCTTGCTGGCCACGAACTCGGAGTGGTAGCTCTCGGTCTCTGCGGCGCCTGCCGCCTTGCCGCTCCAATCGGTCACAGCCTTCACCAGGGCGCCCTTGCTCGGCTCGACCCAGGCGAAGCCCTGGTACTGCCACTGCGCGCCCTGGGTGCCCGCTGCGAGGCCGGCCAGCCCAAAGGAGGCCAGGTCCATGTTCACCTGGTACTTGTTCGCACGCCAGGGGCCGATGGTCTCGCTCCCCACCAGTTTGGCATCGCTGAGGTCGTTGAAGGCCAGAAGGTAGGCGCCGCCGTAGACGGTGAGGAAGGCAAAGCCGGTGTCCTTCTCCACGTCGCCCATGGGCATGAACTGGCCCTCTCCGGTGCCGAGGTACATCTTGCCATCGACGACATAGATCTCGACCGGCTGGTCGGTGCCGCTCACAAGCTTCATGTGCTGATTGCCGGCGGCGTCCAGGTCGGCCTCGTACGACAGGCTGCTGTTCACCTTGTCGCCGGCCTTGGAAACGAAGGAGGAGCTAAGGTGCACCGGGGCCAGCTTGACCAGGTTGTTGAAAGCATTCTCGAGCTGGGTCACCTCTTCTGTGGGCGTGGCGCCGGGCTTGGCGGTTGTGGCCTTGGCCGGCGTGCTGAGCTGCTGGGGGACCTGGGTGGCAAGGTCCTTCGCCACGTTGGGCGCCTGGGTGGCGAGCTCCTTGGCGGTGTTCGCCACCTGCTTGGCGGTATCCACCGCGCCGCAGCCTGAGAGAGCCGTGCTCAGCGCCACAGCGGCGAGCAGCGCCAGAAGGACGGGGATGCGCAGATTCCTGTACATGGCAGACTTCCTTTCTCCCTTGAGCATTTGGCAAGGCAACTGTAGCCTGAGGGGATGGCTCGACCGGCAGCCGCGAGCCAGGCGGCGGCAGCGACCTCATCCCGGCGCGCCGCCTCTCCATTATACGGCAGCCACGCACTGCCCACAAGCTACATACAGTATACGTGGGAAGCGTTTCGAAAGCGTTTCCTGGGGAGTCACCGGCCCCGTCGCCGGTGAACGGGGCGCCCTTGCGGCGATTCCCGTGGCCAGTACCATCCGACCACAGGATGCAGTCGCTGCCTTCATCGCCATCACAACCTGTAGGAGCGGTTGGGGGGGACCGCCCGCCTCCGTGCAACAGTCTCCGGGCTCAGGAAGCCGGAGTGTCAGGCGTCGCGGGCTGCCTCGTCTGGCGTCACCTGCAGCTTTTTCAGGTCCACCGCGATGCCTGCCACCACCAGGAGCACCAGGTCGGCGCGCGCGGCCAGGCGCTGGTGGGCGCGCCCCAAGATGTCGCGGTAGACCCGGCCCAGCGGCGAGGTGGGCACCAGCCCCCAGCCGACCTCGTTGGAGACGATGATCAGGCTGGCCGAGCCGGCCTCATAGGCGGCGAGCAGGCTGTCCACTTCGCGCTCCAGACGGGCCTCGGCCTCTGCCGGGTCGGGGCTGTCACCCAGCGGAGCCAGGATGTTGCTCGCCAGGAGGGTCAGGCAGTCGAGCAGGGCCACATCGGCCTGGGCTGCCACGCGGGCGAGGGCCTCTCCCACCTGGAGGGGTGCCTCGATGGTGTGCCAAGAGCTGGGGCGGCGCTGGCGGTGATGGGCGATGCGGGCGGCCATCTCGGGGTCGCGCGGCTCTGCCGTCGCCAGGTAGACCACGCGCCTGCCCAGCCGGCCCGCCAGCTCCTCGGCCACGCGGCTCTTGCCCGAGCGCGCGCCGCCGAGCACCAGGATCAGCCGTTTTGCCATCCCATCCTCCTGCAGCGTCACCTGCACCCCAGCGCTGCCAGGCCCACCAGCCACGCCGCTTCGACCAGCTCGCAGATGGCCCCATAGGTGTCGCCGGTCAGGCCGGGGATGCGCCCCATGATCCAGCGGGCTACCGCAGCGGTGAAGGCCCACGTAGCGGGGAGTGCGGCCAGGCCGAGCCAGTGCCAGGCCGCGAGCGTCGCGCCGAGGGCGCAGGCGCTGGCCACGGCCAGCTCGCGCCGCCCTGCCCCCTGTTTGACCAAGCCGCCCAGCCCGGGCCCCTGGCGTGCATAGGGGTAGGCGACGAGGGCGTAGGTCATGGCCCAGCGCCCGAGCACCGGCGCACCGGCGAGCGCGGCCGGGCGCCACGGGCCCTGCAGGCTGGCCAGGGCAGCGAACTTGACCAGCAGGAGCAGCACGGCCCCCACCACGGCAAAGGAGCCCGCGTGGGTGTCGCGTAGGATCTCCAGGCGCCGCTCCGGTGGGCAGGGGGCGAACAGGCCATCACAGCAATCCAGGAAGCCGTCGAGGTGCAGCGCGCCGGTGAGGCCAACCCAGAGGGCGAGCACGAGCGCCGCGCGCAACACCGGTGCGAGGACCAGGCCCAACAGCAGGTCGGCACCCACCAGGAGCAGCCCCAACAGCGCGCCCACCAGCGGATAGTACGCCGCTGCCCGGCCCATCGCCTTGGGCGGCACGTCTCGCGGCGCCGGCACGGGCAGGACCGTCAGGAACTTGAGGGCGAGGAGGATCGGCATGGGTGCGTTCTCCTGATCAAACGTCAAACGCCGTAGGGCTGGGGTTCTTCATGCAGGGCACGGCCGCGCTGTTGAGGAGTCATGACCAGGATGAGTTGAATCACGCGGGTGACAAGTTGCAGACGGTGTTGCGTCACCTCTGGACCCAGCACGTGGCGCGCCTCGTAGTACCAGTGGCGTGTTTCGCGAGCAGAGACCAGCGCGTACTCGTAGAAGCGTGCCCGGTCGCGCCCAGTACCGCGCGAATAGCCTTCTGCCAGGTTGGCGCCGATAGAGCCCGGCGCGCGGTACAACTGGTCCGATAGCGCCAGCATCCGGCGATCCTGCGCCAGCCTGACAACGTCCTGCCAGGCCAGGTCACCCATGAACAGCGCCAGCCGATAGGCCGCCATCTTCCGCAGGGAATCGCTCCGTGTCTCCTCCGGTACCGTCTCCTGCCACTCTTCATAGTTCATCGGTGCCTGCCTCCATTACTGGCATCCACCCCTATCCCGAGCAGCCCTCCGACCTGACGCCTGACGTTTGACGCTTGACGCCTCTACCCCCGCTTCCTCGAACGTCGCCATCTCGCCCAAAAGCTTGCAGGCCGCCTCGACCAGGCCGATGCCGAGGACGGAGCCGGTGCCCTCGCCCAGGCGCAGGTCCAGGTCGATGAGTGGTGTGAGGCCGAGGTGCTCCAGGGCTGCCCGGTGACCGGCCTCGGCCGACCGGTGGCCGCTGATCATGTAGGCAGTGGCCTGAGGGGCCAGCAGCGCGGCGATCATGGCCCCTGCGGTCGAGATGAAGCCATCGACGACGACGGGGATGCGATGGGCTGCTGCGCCCAGGATCACGCCGGCGATGCCGCCGATCTCCAGGCCGCCCACCCTGGCCAGCACATCGAGGCCGTCGCGCGGGTCAGGCCGATTCACGCGCAGAGCATCTTCGATGACCGCAATCTTGTGTTGCAATGCCTGGTCGCAGATTCCCGTACCACGGCCGGTCACCTGGGCCACCGGCAGGCCGGTCACTGCGGCGACGATGGCAGCGGAGGGGGTGGTGTTGCCGATGCCCATATCGCCGGTGGCCACGATGTCGAGCCCGCGCTGCAGCTCGGCCTCCAGCACCTCGATGCCGACCTCAACGGCCTGCAGCGCCTGCGCCCGCGTCATCGCCGGGCCCCGGCGCAGGTTGGCCGTGCCAGGGGCTACCTTCCTGAGCACGAGGCCCTGCAGCGGCGGCAGCTCGGCCGCCACGCCCACATCGACCACCACCACCCGCGCGCCCACATGGCGGGCGAGGACGTTGATGGCCGCGCCGCCCTGGACGAAATTGTGCACCATCTGCGGCGTCACCTCAGAGGGATAGGCGCTCACCCCCTCGGCCACCACGCCGTGGTCGCCGGCCATGACGATGACCGCCTTGTGGCGCAGGCATGGCAGCGCGCGGCCGGTGATGCCGGCCACCTGAATCGAGATGGCCTCCAACCGGCCCAAAGCCCCCCGCGGCTTGGTCAACGAATCCTGCCTGGCCTGGGCGGCCTCCATGGCCGCCTGGTCCAGCGGGCCGATGGCGGCGAGGGTGGAGTCGATCTTGGACATCGGGCTGGGCTCCTTTCCGTACTGCGGATTGCGTGCTGCGTGAGGTGCCCCGCACGCCGCATCCGCTCCTTACGCGTTACGCATCACGCAACACGCATCACGCATCACGCCCACACCTCCGGCACGATGATGGGCCGCTGCGTCTGGGGGTGGCTCATCACCAGCACGTCGGCATGGTAGGCGCGCGAGATCTGCGCCTGTGTGAGCACCTCCTGGGGCTGGCCGCGGGCCACCACCTCGCCTCCCGAGAGGAGGACGAGTTCATCGCAGTAGACGCTGGCCAGGTTGAGATCGTGCAGGATGATCAGGGCGGCCAGGTGATAATCGTGCACCAGGTGCCGCACCAGGACGATCAAGCCGAGCTGGTGGTTCACATCCAGGTGGGTCGTCGGCTCATCGAGGAGCAGGATCGGCGCCTCCTGGGCCAGGGCGCGCGCCACCACCACCCGCTGCCGTTCGCCCCCTGAGAGGGTGCCGATAAGGCGCTGGGCCAGGGGCAGGGTCTGCGTCATCTCCATGGCGTGGCGCGCCACCTCCCAGTCGTGGGCCGACTCGCTCGCGAGCAGCCCCACGTAGGGCGTGCGGCCGAGGAGGACGATCTCGGCAGCGGTGAAGGTCTCAGGCAGGATGGGCGACTGGGGCACGACGGCGAGGCGGCGTGCCAGCTCGCGGCGATTCCAGCGGCCGATGGGCCGGCCGTCGAGGATGACCTGGCCCGACTGGGGCACCAAGAGGCCGCTGAGCAGGCGCACCAACGTCGACTTGCCCGCCCCGTTCGGCCCGATCACGCCGATCAGCCGGCCCGGCGCCAGGTCGAGCGAGACCTTGTGCAGCACCGGCCGGCCATCGTAAGCGAAAGAGAGATCGTGGGCGCAAAGGCGCGGCCCGTCGGCACCCGGCTGAGCAACGCTCTCTGTTGTTGCGTGCAAGGGCACACCCATGACGCTCCTCCCGGCCACAGGGTATCTGAACGGCGAGGGGGCTGGCAACGGTTTCCCGGCATCGGCGAGCCCGATCTGCGTGCAACCCGCCCCCTGAACCTGTTGAAACCCCTCTGCCGACCACTGACGACAGACTCGCTAGAACACCGCCTGTTTCTTCTTCCGCAACAGGTACAGAAAGAATGGCACCCCGCAGATGGCGGTGATCACCCCCACCGGCAGCTCTGTGGGCGCAAAGAGGGTGCGGGCGATGCCGTCGGCGGCGATCATGAAGGTGCCCCCTGCCAGGGCCGACATGGGCAGGAGGAAGCGGTGGTCGGGCCCCCACACCAGCCGGATGGCATGGGGCACGATGAGCCCCACAAAGCCGATGACGCCGCTCACGGCCACGGCTGCCGCTGTCAGCAGCGCAGTCGCCGCCACCAGGATCAACTTGAAGCGCTCGACATTGAGGCCCAGCAGGCGGGCCTGGTCCTCATCGAGCTGCAGGAGGTTGAGCGCCCGCGCCCCCAGGATCGTCGCGGCGCCTCCTACGGCCAGGTAGGGCGCCAGCATGCGCACGTGCGCCCAGCTCGCCAGAGAGAGACTGCCCATCAGCCAAGAGATGACCGTGCGGGTCTGAAAGGCGTTGCTGGCCGCGGTCCAGATAGCGGTGGTCAGGGCCGAGAGGAGCGCGGCCACCGCGACCCCTGCCAGGAGCAGAGTGGTGACGGGCGTGCGCCCGCCAACCTGGGCCAGGGCGTAGATGATGATCGTGGCGCCGAGGCCCCCCACAAAGGCGAAGAGGGGGATTGCTCCCAGCCCTGCCCAGCTAAACCGGGCGCCCAGGTAGATGGCCAGCGTGGCCCCCAGCCCGGCCCCCGACGACACGCCTACCAGGTAGGGGTCGGCCAGAGGGTTGCGAAAGAGCCCCTGGTAGGCCGCCCCCGACAGGCTGAGCGCGGCGCCCACCATGGCTGCGAGGAGCACCCGCGGCAGGCGTACCTGCAAGAGGATGGTCTCCCAGCTCTCCGGCCAGTGCACGGGCGTGGCCGCGCCCAACTTGCGCGCAAGGATGGCCGTGAGCGTCGGCAGAGGGATCTCTACCGAGCCATGGGCAGCGCCCACCCCCACCGCCACTACGAGCGCCACGGCAGCCAGGAGCAGGCTGAGAGTGCGCCGGCGCGTCCAAAACGGCCCCCAAATGGCAGTGTCTTCCTTCATGCAGGCGGCCTTCCTGGAAGGAACTGGGGGAACTGAGGGGGGAGCCCTCAGTTCCCCCAACCCCCTCACTTGAACAGGTCCGGGTGAAGCTCCTTGGCGACATACTCGACCGCGTCGACGATGCGCGGCCCCGGCCGCGAGACGAGGTTGATGTCGTCGATCTCGACGATGCGGCCCTGCTTGACCGCGGTGATGCCGCTCCAGCCGGCGCGGCTGGTGACCTTGCTGGCCGTCTCGCCATAGTCGTGGTCGGCGAGGAAGATCACTTCGGGGTCGGCGGCGACGAGCGCCTCCATACTGAACTGCGGCCACTCACCGCTGAGGCTGCGGCCGATGTTATCGCCTCCGGCGCGGGTGATCATGTCATCGACGATGGAGCCCTTGCCGGCGCTGTAGAGCATGGCGTCGAGCTCCCAGTAGACGCGTGGTTTGGGGGCCTGCGCCACTTTGGCCGCCACCGCGTCGAGCCGGGCGCGCATCTCTTGGGTCAGCGCCTCCGCTTCCTTGGTGCGGCCGGTCAGGCGGCCGATGGTGACGATCTGCGCCAGGACGCCCTCGATGTCCTTCGCTTCGAAGAGGGCCACGGTCACGCCCCGCTGGCGCAGGGCGGGGGCTACGGTCTGGTAGTGCAGGCTGGTGGCCAGCACCAGGTCGGGGCTAAGGCCCACGACTTTCTCCAGGTCGATCTGGGCGAACTCGCCGACCTTCTCTTTGGTCTTGGCCGCCTCAGGGTAGTCGCAGTAGGTGGTGTCGCCCACCACCCTGTCGCCGAGGCCGAGGGCGAAGAGGATCTCGGTCATGCTGGGCACGAGCGACACGATGCGCTTGGGCTCGGCCGCGAGGGTGATGGTCTGCTTGTCATCGTCGGTGATGGTGACGGGGAAGGCCGCTGGCGTTGCCGTGGGGGCTATGGTCGCCTGGGCTGCGGGCAGAGCGGTCGGCGCTGCCGTGGCTGGGGTGGTGGGGGCAGCCTGGGTGGGCGCTGGCGCCGGGCTGCAGGCCACGAGCACTGCGGCCGCCATGGCGGCGATCAGCACGAGCGATGCGGTGCGGTGGAGCGTCTTCATGTCGATTGTCCCCTCCTCGAAGGACAGGAATGTGGGCGGCCCGAGGAGGGAGAGCTCTGCAACAGAAAGGCCCGGCGATCTAGGCCGGGCCGGATCTATGCCGGGCAACGAAAACCCCCCATCGGAAGGAATGGGGGGTACGGGCGCTCGCTGCCGCGACAGCTCCGTTCCCTCTCCTCGAAGGCCAATGCTGGAGCGCGGACCAGGCAGGTATCCTGACTCTCTCGATACACCTGAGATTACAGTTGCGGGACAGCGCCGGACTCGCACCGGCTTCCCTTTTGAGCTCTGGCATCCGGGCCATGAGCACCTGGGCCGCTACCGTATTCGATTGCCTGAGGTATAGCACAAGTTGCGCAGGTTGTCAAAGAGGAAGTTTGTCGAAGAGGAACTGAGGGAACTGGAGGAACTGGGGGGCTGAGGGGAGGCCGGCCACCTTCCCCCTCAGTTCCTCCAGTTCCCCTAGTTCCTTCAGTTCCCTTGCCTCTTGAGATCCACCACTTTCCCACCGGTGATGCGCACCAGGTCCTGCGGGGTGATGGGGAACACGGCGTAGGGCGAGCCGGCAGCCGCCCAGAGCTGGTCGTAGCGCAGCAGGTCGGCGTCGATGTAGGTGGGCAGGGGGCGGGTGTGGCCCACCGGCGCCACGCCGCCGATGACAAAGCCGGTCGCCTCCTTCACCCGGTCGGCATCGGGGCGCCGCACCTTGCCGCCGGCAGCCTGGGCCAGCTTTTCCGTATCCACCTGATTGGCCCCTGAGGCCAAAACGAGGATGACCTGCTCGCCGGCCAGGAAAACGAGCGACTTGACGATGGTGGCCACCGGCACACCCAAGGCGTCGGCTGCCTGCTGCGAGGTGGCGGTGGACTGGCTGAACTCGGTGATCTCCACCGGCAGGCCCTGCGCCAAGAGCGCCTGGCGGACGCGTTCGACAGCGGAAGAGGACATCACGAACCCTTTCTACACAAGAGCGCACAACGCGAACGGAACTGGGGCAACTGAAGGAACTGAAGGAACTGGCGGAACTAGGGGAACTGGCGGAGCCGAGGGGAAATCCCTCCGGCCTCCCGACCATGTCTGGACCGTCCCTCGGCGCCGCGCTGGCCCCCTCAGTTCCCCCAGTTCCTTCAGTTCCCTCCGTTCCATCGTTCCGGCACTTCAGCTCCCGTTCGGCAGCGGCAGCCCGTCCCGTTCCAACGCGGCCGCCAGCAGGCCAAAGGCCCCGCTCAGCATCATGTTGCCCAGGGGCACGGCAAAGTACGGCTCCATCGGCCTGGCCAGCGCGCGGCGGGGGCCGGTGACGGCGAGGAAGTGGAAATGGCCGGGGTAATCGGGCGCGATCACGGCCCCGTGGCCGCCATCGGCATACACGGCGTCGTTGCTGAGGCGGCCCTCGCGGAACTCTCTCACCAGCTCGATGAGCTTGCCCAGGTCCACCAGGTGGGTGTGGTGCTCAAAGATGCCATAGACCCGGTCGCCCTGCACCAGCGCACCGAGCACGTGCTCGTTGCCCAGGTTGAGCACGATGAGCCCGGCGGTGCGCTCGGCATCCGCGACAGGATCGAGCAGTGCCCCGTGGATGGCCGCGGCCCCCGTGTCCATGACCAGCGCGCCGGGCAGCAATTGCTGCAGCGCCGCCATGCGCGTGAGGTAGGGCGGCACCTCGCCGGGGCCGTAGGCCAGCGCCTCCAGGCGGCCGCCCGCACGGATAAAGCTCTCCCAGTGGCGGAAACGGAAGCGGCGCTGGCTCTCGCCAAAGCACTCGCCGTGGTCCTGCACGGCGACGGCGTACCGGCCGGGCAGCGTCTCCTCAAAGAGGGCCAGGGCTTGGGTGAGGGCATCCAGGTCCACATCCTTGAGCTCCAGGCTCACCGCATCGCGTACGGGCGGCTCTTCGACGATCTCCACCCCCATCGCCTGCACCTCGGCCGGGTCGTCGCGGATCGTCTTGGCGGCGGCCGGGGTCGCGTAGACCGGCAGCCCCGCCCGCAGGTGATCGGCGATGGCGCCTACGCACGGGCCGCCGCCCATCACCCGCCCCCAGAGGAAGAGGGGCCGACCCTCGGCTGTGGCGCGGGCGATGCGCCGGGCCAGGATGACCGTCTGCGAGGGCAGGATGAGCTGGATGCTGTTCTCCAGTGGACGGCCCTCCTGGTAGACGAGGACGTCCTGGGTGCCCGAGCCTACGTCGATGGCCAGCAAGCGATACGCCACGGCATACACCTCCCACAAGGGGGACTATAGGGAAAGGCGGCTGGGCTGTCAAACCCTACCCGGCCGATTGGCTGCAGTTCCGGGTCGGGGGCAGCCCGGCGCCGGCCATGGCGTGGCACCCCAGGGGCTGGGGCGCTTTTTAAGGCCGCAGGCGCGATTCGGGCTTGACGCCCCCTGGCGCGCACGCTAGAATGCCAGCATCGGTGGCGGAATGCCGCCTGACGATCGGGCGCCTTAACAACCGCAGAGTGATGGGAAGGCTCTTGCGTGCCGTGCTGCCAAGGCCCACAGCCCGCTGAGACGGGCTGTGGCGATGGCGAGCATGATCTTGGCTCAGGATGAACGCTAGCGGCGTGCCTAATACATGCAAGTCGAACGCACCGGCCCGAAACCAGGCCCGAAGAAAGCAGGAGATGGGAGAGATCCTTTCGACTGCCGCCGACGGGTGAGGCCGAAAGCCGGTCAGTGGCAAACGGGTGCGTAACACGTGGGTGACCTGCCCTGAAGTGGGGGATAGCCGCTCGAAAGGGCGGATAATCCCGCATGTGATCCGCCGCTCTGGTGGCGGATGAAAGGCTGGGTGGAAATGCCCGTAGGGGCGGTTCGCGAACCGCCCCTACGGAGGGATGCTCGTGCGGGCGGTTCACCCGCCCCTACGAAGGATTCACAGCCGCTTCAGGAGGGGCCCGCGGCCTATCAGCTTGTTGGTGGGGTAAAGGCCCACCAAGGCGATGACGGGTAGCTGGTCTGAGAGGACGGCCAGCCACACTGGCACTGAGACAAGGGCCAGACTCCTACGGGAGGCAGCAGTAGGGAATCTTGCACAATGCGGGAAACCGCGATGCAGCGACGCCGCGTGGGGGACGAAAGCCTGCGGGTCGTAAACCCCTTTTCTGGGGGAGGAGAGAGGACAGTACCCCAGGAATAAGCCTCGGGTAACTACGTACCAGCAGCCGCGGTGAAACGTAGGAGGCGAGCGTTATCCCCATTTACTGGGCGTAAAGCGCGTGCAGGCGGCCGCACAAGTTGGGCGTGAAATCTCCCGGCTCAACCGGGAGGGGTCGCCCAATACTGTGTGGCTCGAGGGCAGGAGGGGGAAGTGGAACTCCCGGTGTAGCGGTGAAATGCGCTGAGATCGGGAAGAACCTCGGTGGCGAAGGCGGCTTCCTGGCCTGCTCCTGACGCTCAGACGCGAAAGCCGGGGGAGAGATCAGGATCAGATACCCTGGTATTCCCGGCTGTAAACGATGGATACTCGGCCTTGGGGCTCCAGGCCTCAGGGCCCAAGCTAACGCCAAGTATCCCGCCTGAGGAATACGGCCGCAAGGCTGAAACTCAAGAGAATTGGCGTGGGCCCGCACAAGCAGCGGAGCGTGCGGTTCAATCCGATGCCAAACGTAGAACCTTACCGGGGCTTGACATGCGCGTGGTAGCGAGGCGAAAGCCAAGTGACCCTTCGGGGAGCGCGCACAGGTGCTGCATGGCTGTCGTCAGCTCGTGCCGTGAGGCGTTGGGCTCACCCCCAGAACGGGCGCAACCCTCGTCGCCAGTTAGATCTCTCTGGCGAGACCGCCGCGAAAGCCGGAGGAAGGAGGGGATGACGTCAAGTCGGCATAGCCCTGACGTCCCGGGCGACACGCACGCTACAATGGCCGGTACAACGGGCTGCCAAGCCGCGAGGCGGAGCAAATCCCTTGAAAGCCGGCCCCAGTTCGGATTGCAGGCTGCAACCCGCCTGCATGAAGCCGGAGCTGCTAGTAACCGCCGGTCAGCAGCACGGCGGTGAATACGTTCCCGGGCCCTGTACAGACAGCACGTCACGCCCGGAGAGCCAACGCCACCTGAAGCCGGTGGCGCCAACCCCGCCAAACCAATGGCAGGGAGGCAGCCGCCCAAGGTGGTGGCGGCAATCTGGACGAAGTCGTAACAAGGTAGCCGTACCGGAAGGTGTGGCTGGATCACCTGCTTTCGCATCAAGTGGCGCTGGCCTCACAGGAGGTGAGGCCAGCGCCACCCGTAGCATCAGCATAGCCCTGCGGGGCAAGCGCAGTGCGGCCGCGGAGCACTTCCCATCACTCTGCAGGAGTTAAGGCGCCTGGGGATAGAAGAGGGCGGACGGGATGAGCACGTCCGCCCACGGGTATCTGTTCAGAATAGGGCTGGCAAATAGCTTCTCGTTATGGTATAGTTAGGGCATGACGTTAGAGCAAGAAGTCATTGCCCTGCGGGGTGAGGTTACGGCCCTACGGGCGGAGTTGGCGGCGGCTTACAAGCGGATTGCCGAGCTGGAGCGAGGCAAAAAGGAGCGGCCGTCCTTCGTCAAACCGAATAAGCCCAAGAAGGCAGGACCGAAGAGGCCTCGCCGCAAGCGGAAGCCAGAGCAGAACGGGGCTCGTCGGCGGGACACTCCGACCAAGAGTGTGTCTCACAAGTTGGAGGATTGTCCGGACTGTGGCTGTCACGTGTATGGTGAGAGCGTGGCACGGCGGCGCCAGGTGATCGAGTTGCCACCACCGCAGCCGGTGGAGGTCACCGAGCACGTGGTTTTCAAGTCTTGGTGTCCGCGCTGTGAACGCTGGCACACGCCACGGCTGTATCTGCGTGGTGTGGTGTTGGGGCACGGACGCCTGGGTGTGCGGCTGATCAGCCTCATTGCCTACCTGCGGACCGAGCTACGCATGACGGTGCGTGCCATTCGCAGCTATCTTAAGACGGTGCATGATCTGGTACTCAGCATCGGCGAGATCGCGGAGGTGCTGGATCGGGTACGCGAGGCGGGGCAGTCCACCCTGCGCGAGTTGCGCGAGCAGATGCGTCGGAGCCCGGTGGTGCACGCCGATGAGACGGGCTGGCGGGAAGATGGGCACGGTGGCTACGTGTGGGCCTTCAGCACTCCCGACGGCCCTCAGGCGGTACGCTACTTCGAGCGAGACAAGAGCCGCTCCGGGCGAGTGGCGAAGCGCGTGCTGAGTGTGCTCTTCAGAGGCATACTGATCAGCGACTTTTACGCTGGCTACAACCGGTACAAGGGACCGCACCAGCGCTGTTGGGTGCACCTGCTGCGCGACCTGCACGAGCTCAAGGAGAAGCACCCTGAGAATGAGCCCGTACTGCAGTGGGCTGGAGACGTGCGGGCGCTCTACGACGAAGCGAAGGCGGCCCTGCCAGGGATCAAGGAGCGCCCTGACCAAGAGCGCAAGGCGCTGTACAACAGCTTGGTTGAGCGAGTGCAGAAGCTGGCGCTGCCGTACGCCCGGAACCAGGAGCATCCCTGCTGGGCACTGGCCAAACGCCTATTGCGGCACCAGGACGAGCTCTTCCAGTTCGTGCGGCGAGATGGCGTGCCAGCCGACAACAACCTGGCGGAGCGCAGCCTGCGCCCCATCGTCGTGCTCCGCAAGATCAGCGGGGGCACGCGCAGTTCCGCGGGCAGCAAGACACGTATGGCGCTGGCCAGCCTCTTCGCTACTTGGCGGGCGCGGGGTCTCAACCCCTTCCTTGCCTGCTTCAACATGCTCACCGGAATTGCCTGAACGCGAGTCTGAACACGTACCCGTGGTCTCTGAGTGGACGAGGCCGGCAGAAAGTGTTATAATGAAGGGTGGCGGTGCTGGTGGCACTGAGCCAATGGCGGGGTGAGGTGGCCCCACGGGCGTGAGTATGCCCGTCGGGGCTTTTTGTTTGCCCGGCGCAGAGAGGGCGGGAGGTTTCCAGGATGGCACAAGGGGGAATGACGGCCAGGGATGTGCTCGCGGAGGCGCGCAGCCGCCAGATCGAGTTCATCCATCTCCAATTCACCGATATTGTGGGGATCGTCAAAGGGGTCACCATCCCGGTTAACCAGCTCGAGGTGGCGCTGGAGCAGGGGGTCTGGTTCGACGGATCGTCGATCCAGGGGTTCGCGCGCATCGCGGAGAGCGACATGTACCTGATGCCCGACCCCTCGACCTTTGCGGTCATCCCCTGGGAGACGCAGGCCGGGCCGGCGACGGCGCGCATGATCTGCGACGTGTACACGCCGGGAGGTCAGCCCTTTGCGGGCGACCCACGGCGGGTGCTCAGAGAGGTTCTGGCCAGGGCGGAGGCTCTGGGATATACCTACAACTGCGGGCCCGAGCTCGAGTTCTTCCTCTTTCGCAATGGGACGAACGGCGCCCCTCACTGCGATCCGCACGATGAGGGCAGCTACTTCGACTATTCGACCGACGAGGCGATCCCGGTGCGCAAGGAGATGGTGGCAGCCCTGCAGGCGTTTGGCATTACCGTCGAGGCCAGCCACCACGAGTGCGCGGCGGGCCAGCATGAGATCGACTTCAAGTATGCCGACGCTCTGACGGCTGCCGATAACGCCATCACTTTCAAGTATGTGCTCAAGGCGGTGGCCAAGCGCAACGGCCTGCACGCCACCTTCATGCCCAAGCCGATCCAGGGCATCAACGGCTCGGGGATGCATACCCACCAGAGCCTCTGCGACGTGCGTACAGGGCAGAACCTCTTCGCCGATGGCGCCGATGCGTTTGGCCTCTCGACCCTGGCCCGCGAGTTCATTGCCGGCCAACTGGCCCACGCCCGCGGCATGTGCGCCGTGCTTGCGCCCCTCGTGAACTCGTACAAGCGGCTGGTGCCCGGCTACGAGGCTCCGGTGTACGTCAGTTGGGCGCGCGTCAACCGCTCCGCGCTGATCCGCGTGCCCAAGGTGAGCCATCCGGCAGCCACGCGGCTGGAGCTGCGCTGCCCCGACCCGAGCTGCAACCCGTACCTGGCTTTTGCCGTTATGCTGGCGGCCGGCCTCGATGGCATCGAGCGCCATCTGGTGCCGCCCGAGGCAGCGGAGGAAGACCTCTACCGCATGGACGAGGAAGAGCGCCGTGCGCGCCACCTGGAGACCCTGCCCGGGTCGCTGGCCGAGGCGCTGACGCTCTTGGCGGGCGATGAGGTGATCCGATCTGCCCTGGGGCCGCACGTGTACGAGCACTTGGTGGAGGCCAAGGTGCAGGAGTGGAACGAGTACCGCCTGCAGGTCACCCCGTGGGAGGTGGAGCGGTACCTGCGGATGTACTGACAAGGCAAGGGGCCTCCCCAGAGAGGGCCATCGCCCAGCCTGGCCACGATGGCTGACAGCCCCTTACCGAGATAGCGCAGACACTGTGGCTGCCCGCCATCGCCGATGGCAGGCAGCCACAGTCGCTTCCGGGCTGCAACAGAGCGGTAGGCATCACTTGTAGGCGCCGATCTGCCAGGAGGCGCTTTCCTGTTGCACCACTCGCTCCATGATGACATCGCGCGAAGCGTTGACCTCGTCGATCATCGCCTGCCGGGCCGCCTGGGGGTCGTGGGCGGCGAGGGCATCGACGATGCGGGCATGGGTCTCGATCTGGCTCTGGCCGCCGTGGCGCAGCACCATGAAGCGTGCCAGGCGATCGTGCAGCCGGCCCAGGGTTTCTGCCAGCTCATGGTTGCCCGAGGCCTCGGCCACCAGGTAGTGGAAGCGCCGGTTCTCGTCGGTATACCGGTCGTACGACTCGTCGTCATCGCCGGTGTAGCCGGCCGAGTGCACCTGCCGCAGCTCTTCGATCTGCTCGTCGGTGATGCGCAGCGCGGCGCGTTCGGCCGCGGCCGCCTCGAGGATCACCCGCAGGTCGTACAGGTCCCGCAACTCCTTTAGCGTCACATGGGTGACGAAGCAGCCAGAGCGTGGCTTGATGGTGACCAACCCCTCCTGGGCCAGCATCTGCAACGCATCGCGCACCGGTGTGATGCTGCTGCCGTAGGAGCGGGCCAACTCTTGAATGTCGAGCCGCTCGTTGGGCTGGCGATGCCCCATGATGATGGACCGGCGCAGCTCCCGGTGTATTCTGGCCCTCGACGTCTCATCAGGTTCTGCCCACATGGCTCACCTCGGCCCCATCACATCAATCCTGCGGCGGCACTGGGCACCGCAACGCCCTGAGCGCCCCCCCGGACCCGGCCCAGAGGGCTCATGCCAATACGGGTCCACACAAGCCCATGCCGTTGCCCCCAAGCAGTGCGAGGCCCACCCGCAACGCCGGCCGCACCACCTGAGTGGCATTGTAGCTCGAGCATCTGGGTGACCAGCATGTCGTTATTGCTCAGATTATACTGCATAATGCGACATTTGGCAACCCTGATGCCCGACGGTTGACATTTGATGTATTCTCTGGTATACTCTGATGTGTCAGAGGCACGCTCGGCTGTTCCATCCGCTCCTCCTTTCGCTTCACCTGCGCTCTGAGCCGCGCCATCCCGGGCCTCGGGGGTGGGGGGGCTGCGAGCGCAGCGACGCTCCATCCAACAGGTGACGGCTCTGCGATACCGGTAGCCATGGCCAGGCATTCGCTGGCGAAGTAGCCAGACCTGGCGCGCCAAGAAGGGGAGGAAAGTACCCAATGAGCACCGAGAAGATCCATCCGCTTGTGTTCGAAGCCCGGGAGATGCTCCGGGAGGGGAGCATGACGCGGCGCGATTTCCTGCGTCTGGCGACGCTGCTCGGGGTCTCTGTGGCCGGCGCCAATGCGCTGGCGGCCTGCGGCGGCCAGGCACCGGCCGCGACGACTGCGCCAACCGCGGCGGCCGCCAAGGCCACCGAGGCGCCCAAGCCCACCGCCGCACCCCAGGGGGCTCTGACCCGGGGCGGCACGCTGACCCTCCGCTCGCGGGTCGAACGGGCGGACCACCCGGCTCGCTTCTCCCTCGTCAGCCAATCGCACCCCTGGCGCCACGTGTTCGAGTATCTCACGCAGACCGACGCCAAGGGCATCACGCATCCCTACCTGCTGGACAAGTGGGAGGCGAGCGAGGACCTGAAGACCTGGAAGCTCAAGCTGCGCCAGGGCATCAAGTTCAGCAACGGGCAGGAGCTCACGGCCGACGATGTGGTCTTTAACTTCCAGCAGTGGCTCAAGAAGGAGACCGGATCGTCGCTGATGGGCCAGATGAGCTACCTGAGCGCCACCGGGGTGGAGAAGGTCGACAACTACAACATCACCCTCCACCTGAACTCCCCCACGATCTTCCTGCCCGAGCATCTCTTCCACTATGCTGCCGCCATCGTCCCGGCCACCTTCGGTGGCGACATCACCCGCGAGCCGATCGGCACCGGCCCCTTCACCGTCAAGGAGTACGTGCCGGGCGAGCGCTGCCGGCTGGTGCGGCGAGACGGCTACTGGCAGAACGGCGACGATGGCAAGCCCCTGCCCTACCTCGACGAGATCGTCATGGTCCAGCTCGGCGATGACCCCTCAGCCTGGCTGACTGCGCTCAAGTCGGGACAGGTGGAGATGGTCGTCGAGCCGCCGGTGACGATCTGGGAAGGCGTGAAGGACGACCCCAGGTTCACGGTCCTTCCGACGCAGACCTCGGCCACCCGTGTGCTGCGCGTACGCGCCGATCAGAAGCCGTGGACCGACGCCAAGGTGCGTCAGGCACTCAAGTACTGCCACAACCGGGAAAAGATCCTGGCCGTGGCCCTGCGCAATCAGGGCGTGATCGGCAACGACACCCATGTGGCGCCCGTGCAGCCCGAGTTCGTGGATGTCAAGCCCTTCCCCTTCGACACGGCCAAGGCCAAAGCGCTCCTGGCCGAGGCGGGCTATCCGAACGGCCTCGATGTCGAGCTGGCCGTGGCCAGCGACTGGCCCGAGTCGATGGCCTACGCCCAAGCCCTGAAGGAGGACGCTGCCGCCGCCGGTCTGCGCATCAACCTGAAGACGATGCCTGCCACCCAGTACTGGGATGGCTGGACCGACTTTAACATGGGCATCACCTGGTGGGCCCACCGGCCGCTGGCGCCGATGACCCTGTCGGTGGCCTACACTGCCGACGACCAGGGCAAGCCGGGCGCCTGGAACGAGTCGCACTGGGTCGACAAGGAGTTCTGCGATCTGGCCAAGCAGGCGGAGGGCACCCTCGACATCAAGGCCCGGCAGGCGATCGTGGGCAAGATGGAAGAGATCATGAAGGATCGCGGCCCCATCTGCACACCCTTCTTTATGAACGTGTGGCAGATCTATGTGAAGGAAGTGCACGGCGTGGAGCCGTCGCCGGAAGAGTACTGCATCCTGTACCGGGCATGGAAAGAGCCCAAGAAGGGCTGATCGTGGTTGCCTGTGGGTGCGCGGGCCTGGCCTGCGCACCCACAGGCGCGTGGTGAGGGAGAGCTCGAGGGCGGCACTGGCGCCGCCGGTTCCGAGGGGAGAAATCGATGATCTCTACACATCAGTCGAGCATGAACAGCGCCTACTATGCCCGCATGGGCAAACAGGAGTGCGAAGAAATCCATCTGGCGAGCCTGGAAATCCTGCAGCGTGTGGGGGTCGACGTCCATGATGAGAGGGCGCGGGAGATTCTGGCAAAAGGCGGTGCCAAGGCGGATGGCCTGCGGGTGCGCCTGCCCGAGCACATGGTGACCCGGGCGCTCTCTACCGTGCCCAAGCGCATGACCCTCTACGACCGCAACGGCAAGGTGGCGATGCGAGCGGGCGGCTACCACACCTACTTTGGCGGCGGCTCCGACTGCCTTAACGTCCTCGATCATCGCACGGGCGAGCGGCGCAAGCCGGTGCTGAAGGATGTGGTCGAAGAGTCAATCCTGATGGACGCCCTGCCCGAGATCGATTTCGTGATGTCGGCCTTCCTGCCCGAGGATGTGGACCAGCGCATCTACGACCGCTACCAGATGGAGGCGATGCTCAACAACACCACCAAACCGATCGTCTTTGTGACCCCCGATTTCGAGGGCTGCAAGGCTGCGGTGGAGATGTGTGAAGCGGTGGCGGGCGGGGCCGAGGCGTTCCAGCGCAAGCCCTTCGCCACCTGCTACATCAACGTCACCTCGGGGCTGGTGGCCAATGGCGAGGCGCTGCAAAAGTGCATCTACCTGGCCGAGAAGGGGCTGCCCCTCCTCTGGATCCCGCTCAATGCGGGCGGCGTCAACTCGCCGGCGACGACGGCGGGCTGTATGGCCTCGATGAACGCGGGCGTCCTGCTCGGCATCGTTCTGGCGCAACTGGTGAACGAGGGGGTGCCGGTGGCGGTGCCAGGCTGGAACGGCGGCCCTTACAACCTGCAGACGATGGTGGGCAACTACGTTCTGGCCGACGAGCAGGGGGTGCCCACCTCGATGGGGCGCTACTACGACCTGCCCGTCTTCGGGCTGGGAGGCTCCACCGATTCCAAGGTCATGGACCAGCAGTGCGGCATGGAGGCCACGATTAGCCTCCTCACTGCCCTGCTCCATGGCGCCAACATCGTGCATGACATCGGGTTCATGGACGCGGGGCTGCAGGGTTCGCTGGCACTCATCGCCATCTGCAACGATACCCTGGGCTTCATCCGCGCCATGACCAAGGGCGTCGTGGTCAACGACGAGACCCTGGCCCTCGATGTGATTGAAGAGCTGGGGCCCACCGGCAACTATCTGGGCCACGACCACACCCTGCGCCACTTCAGGGAGCCCTACTACTCCAAGCTGGCCGATAAGAACCCCTACGCCGTCTGGGTGAAGCGAGGTGCCACCACGATGGAGGCACGGGCGGCCAGGCTGGTCGACGAGATCCTGGCGAACCACCGGCCGGAGCCTCTGCCCGCTGACGTGCAGCGCGACATCAAGAGGATCGTCGAGCGGGAGCAAGCCTGGATCGATCGCCGCGGCTAGTGCCTGCGGCGCACAGTAACCCTGGATATCCAGGGTTCCCTTCAGAGAGGAGCCCTTGGCCAGATACATTGTCCGTCGCTTGTTCACGATGCTCCTCACGATGCTCCTGGTCTCCATCGTAGTGTTTGGCATCGCTGAGGTGGCCCCGGGGAACGTGGCGCGCAACATCCTCGGCGCCTATGCCACGCCCGAGCAGGAAGAGTCGATGGAGAAGCAACTCGGGCTGCATCGTCCTGTGGTGACCCGCTACGTCTCCTGGCTCCTGGGGTCCGACTGGCAGGCGCGAGGCCTGGTGGGGTTGCCCCTGAAAGAGATCATCGTCTCCCAGGGCACCGTCGAGCGCTACCATCAGTGGTGGGCGCAGGACCCGCAGGGGAACCTGGCCCAGTGGACCATGGAGGGCGACCACCTGGTCAAGCTGGTGCGTCAGGCCGACGGGAGTGTGGTGAAGGTGCCCGATGATGGCTCGTGGCACACCGGGCCCGACGGCAGCCGCTACTTCTGGGGCGTGGACACGGCCAACCATGCTGCGCTATGGGTGCAGGGCCAGGGCCAGCTCGAGTACCGCCTGGAGTATTCGGGCTGGATCCAGTCGAGCGATGCGCCGGTGGACTATATCCCGCTCTCGAAGGGGCTGTTGCGCGGCGACACCGGCATCTCGCTGCAGTACAAGCGGCCGGTCAGTGAGGTCATTGGCCGGCGCATCGCCAACTCGGCCGTCTTGGCCCTGCTGGCCTTTGCGGTGGCGATGCCGCTGGGTGTGCTCCTGGGCCTGGTCGCGGGGCTCAACGAGGGGAGGAGGCTCGACCGGATCATCTCCCTGGGCGGGCTCATCACCACCGCCTCGCCCGACTTTGCCACCGGCATCCTCCTGATCATGGTCTTTAGCCTGGTCCTGAAGTGGCTGCCTGGTGCCACGGTGTTCACCACCGCCACCTCGCCGATCTTTGAGCCGCAGAAGCTGATCCTGCCGGTGCTGACAGCGAGCCTGGTGGAGATCGGCTATATCCTGCGCATCACCCGCGCCAGTGTCGTAGAGGTGATGAATTCGGGCTATGTGCGCACGGCCATCCTCAAAGGTATCCCCTACCATCAGGTTGTGCTGCGCCATGTGCTGCGCAACTCGCTGATGGCCCCTGTGACGGTGATCATGCTGCATGTGAACTGGCTGATCGGCGGGCTGGTGGTGGTAGAGTCGGTCTTCGGCTACCCGGGCCTGGGCACCTTTGTGCTCAACGCGGCCCTCTACAAGGATGTGTACGCCATCGAGGCCGGGGCGATGGTGCTGATCGTCCTCGCAGTGGGCACGCAGCTCATCGCCGATATCCTGTATTCGTACCTCAACCCGCGCATCCGTTACTCGTAGGAGGAAGCTGGTGGAAGGCACAGTGCCCCGGTTGACTGCGCGCCGACGGCAATGGCAGCAGATGAGAGAAGGCCTGTCGGTCATCTTTGCCTCCAGGGTAGCAAAGGTGGGGCTGGCGCTGGTCCTCTTCTGGGCGCTGATCGCTATCCTGGCCCCTCTCGTCACCCGCTATGACCCCCTGTACCAGGACTATCGGCACCTCGACATGCCGCCTTCGGCGCAGCACATCCTGGGCACCGATCACCTGGGGCGCGACGTGTGGGCGCGCGTGGCCTATGGGGCACGCACCATCCTGACCCTGGGGCCGATCTCGGTGCTGGCGGCGTTCGTCCTGGGCATCGCTTTGGGCCTGCCTGCCGGCTACTATGGCGGTTGGCTCGATGAGGCCGTGATGCGCGTGCTCGATGCGCTGATGGCCTTTCCCACGATCCTTCTCTACATGATCATCATCTCGGCTGTGGGGGCGTCGGCCGTGAATGTGGTGATCGCCATCGCCATCGGCGGCGCGCCGGGCATCGCGCGCCTGGTGCGGGCGCTTACGATGGATATCCGTACGCGCGAGTACGTGGCGGCGGCCAAGTTGCGCGGCGATAGCGACCTGCGGATCATGCTTCGCGAGATCCTGCCCAACTGCCGTGGCCCGCTGATCATCGACTTTTTGCTGCGTATGGGCTACGCTGCCTTCTACATCGGCACGTTGGGCTTCCTGGGCTTGGGCCTGCGCCCGCCTACGCCCGACTGGGGCGCGATGGTGCAGGAGGGGCACAGCCGCATGACGAGCAACATCTGGCCCGTGCTCTCGGCCACGGTGGCCATCGTGACCCTGGTCATCGGCCTCAACCTGTTCGCCGATGGCGTGCGCGAAGAAAGCATGCGTTATCAGTAGAGAGGCGAGCGCTGTGGGAGAGACTCCTGTCCTGGCCGTCGAACACCTGGCCGTCACCTACCGCACCCGGAAGCGCGAGGTCCAGGCTGTGCGCGATGTGTCATTCCAGATCTCTCAGGGGCAGAACCTTGGCCTGGTGGGAGAGTCGGGCTGCGGCAAGAGCACAGTGGCCTACTCGGTGGTGAACTTTCTGGGGCCCAATGGGCGCGTCTCGGGGGGGCGGATTCTCTTCAAGGGCCAGGAGTTGCGGGGGCGCCGTGAGAGTGAGCTGCGGCGGCTGCGTGGCGCTGAGATCTCCATGGTCTACCAGGAGCCGATGTCGGCGCTGAACCCGACCATGCGCATCGAGGACCAGTTGGCCGAAGCGCTGATCGCCCACCGCGGCCTGTCGCGCGCGGAGGCGCGGCGCGAGTGCCTGGAGGCCCTCAAGCGGGTCTACATGCCCGATGTCGAGGGCGTGATGCGCCGCTACCCGCACCAGCTCTCGGGTGGGCAGCAGCAGCGCGTGCTGATCGCCATGGCCATGCTCAACAGCCCGACGCTCCTCATCATGGACGAGCCTACCACTGCCCTCGACGTGACGGTGGAAGCCGCCGTCCTCGACCTGATCGCCGAGCTGAAAGCCCAGTACCACACGGCCACCCTCTACATCAGCCACAACCTGGGCGTAGTGGCGCGCATTTCCGACCAGGTGGCGGTGATGTACGCCGGCGAGGTAGTGGAGTATGCTCCCACGGTCGAGATCTTCCAGAGGCCCGTCCACCCCTACACTGCCGGGCTGATGCGCTGCCTTCCTGATGTGGATGCGCCCAAGGGCACGCGAGAGCTTGTGCCGATCCCCGGGCAGGTGCCCCGCCCTGACCGCATCCCGCCCGGCTGCGTTTTTGCGCCGCGTTGCGAGCGGCGGTGCCCAGAGTGTGCCGAGGCGCAGCCGCAGCTCGAGGAGGTCGAACCCGGCCACTGGGTGCGCTGCCTGCGGCCGGCTGAGCTGGCGCCGGTGGTCGGGCCGGGGCGCCGGCCGGCAGATGTGCCCCTGGTGGGAGAATCCGCCGTGGTGCTCGATGCGCGCCGGCTGAAGGTCCACTACAGCCTGCCCTTCCAGACGGTGGGGGGCATCGTGGGGCTGGAGAAACGGCGCTATGTGCATGCCGTCGATGACGTGAGCCTGGCGGTGCGCCGCGGCCGCACCCTGGGCATCGTGGGGGAATCGGGCTGTGGCAAGAGCACCCTGGCCCGCGCCATCGTGGGCCTCGAACCGCTGCGCGAGGGCCGGCTCGAGTTCCTGGGCGTCGACGTCTCGCGGCCGCTACGCCGGCGAAGCCTGGCCAGCATCCGCGAACTGCAGATGGTGTTCCAGGATCCCAATGGGGTGCTCAACCCCTCGTACTGCGTGGGCGACCAGATCGCGGCTTCGCTGCGGCGCTTCAGGGTAGTGCCGGGCGATCAGGTCTACGGCGAGGTGGTGCGGCTGCTGAACGCCGTCAAGCTCAACGAGGAGTACTACTACCGCCTGCCACGGCAGCTCAGCGGGGGTGAGAAGCAGAGGGTGGGCATTGCGCGCGCCATTGCCTCGAACCCCAGCATGATCGTATGCGATGAGCCGGTCTCGGCGCTCGACGTCTCGGTGCAGGCGGCGGTGCTGGCGCTGCTGCAGGAGATCCAGCAGCAGTACCGCACGGCCATGATCCTCATCTCCCATGATCTGAGCACAGTGCGCTTCTTCTCCGATGATGTGGTGGTGATGTACCTGGGGCGGGTTGTGGAATCCGGCCCGTGTGAGGCGATCTACGCCCCTCCGAACCACCCCTACACCGCGGCGCTCCTGGCGGCGGTGCCCCGGCCTGACCCCACGCTTCCGCCGCGGCGCATCCGGCTGAGCGGGCTGGTGCCCAGCGCCGTGAACCCGCCGAACGGCTGCCGGTTCCACACCCGTTGTCCCTTCAAGGTGGGGCCGGTCTGCGAGCAGGAGGAGCCCCCCGCGCGCGAGATGGGGCGGGACCATATCATCTACTGCCACCTGCCACCGGAACGGCTCTATGAGATCAAGCCATGAGAACGTCGCCCCCTCGGACCCGTGGCGCCCGGCAGGCCTCCGACGGCCTGCCAGGGGCCACCAGTGCGAGAGGGCAGTTGGCGAGTGACTACTGTTGAGGGAGATCATCCATGCACAGCGAAAAGCCCTTCTTCATGCGCGACCACTGGGAGTACGACCCCGAGGCCAGGCCGCAACCGCGGCCCGACCGTCATCTGGGGTTCAACACGCGAGCGCTGCACGCCGGGTTTCACCCGCTGGAGGATGTGGCCCAGTTCCGCTCCTTTGTGCCGCCCATCGTCCAGTCGATGACCTACCCCTACGAGCGCTTTGACCGGTTTCCTGACTATATCTATGGCCGCAGCAAGACGCCGACGGTCAGCGTGCTCGAAGAGCGGCTGGCTGCGCTGGAGGGGGGCGAGGCCTGTGTGACAGCTGCTTCGGGGTCGCAGGCGCTGTTCAACCTGATCTTCACCATGGCCCGCCCGGGCGACAATGTGGTGACCTCGCTGAACGTCTTTGGCGAGGGATACAAGCAGGCAGCGACGATCTTTCCCGAGCGCTGCAACGTCGCCTTCCGCTTTGTGAAGGACCCTGGGGACCCCAGCGCCTGGGCTTCCGCCATCGATAGTCGGACACGCCTGGTGTGGGTCGAGACGCCCTCGAACCCCTGCCTCTTCGTCACCGACATCGCTGCAGTGGCATCCGTGGCCCACGCTCACGGCGTGCCCCTGTTGGTGGATAACACCACGGCGACCGCTGCCCTGCAGAAGCCGTTGGACTTGGGGGCCGACATCATCCTGCTCTCGCTGACCAAGTTCCTGGCCGGCAATGCGACGGTGCTCGGTGGGGCCATCGTTGGGCCAGAGGCGCTGGTGGAGGATATCCGCTGGAATACCACCGAGTTCGTGGGTGCGATCCTGCAGCCCTTCGAGGCCTGGCTGATGCTGCAGTACCTGGAGACCCTCACCTTGCGCATGGAGCGGCACAGCGCCAACGCCCAGAAGGTGGCCGAGTTCCTGGCGCAACACCCCAGAGTGCTGCATGTGAACTACCCAGGTCTGCCCGACCATCCCCAACGGGCGCTGGCGCAGAGGCAGATGGCGGCGGGCGGCGGCCTGCTCTCCTTCGTGGTGCCCGGCGGCATGGCGGGCGCGGCTAAGGTGATGGACAGCGTGCGCCTGGTGGTGCATGCCGTGACCTTTGGCACAAGCCGCACCATCTGCATGCACCCGCCGACGATCACCCACGAGCACCTGACGCCCGAGGAGCGCAGGGCAGCGGGCATCGATGACGGGCTGATTCGGCTCTCAGTGGGGCTTGAAGACCCCGAGGATATCATCGCCGACCTGGACCAGGCGCTGGCCAGACTGTAGGCCGAGGCACGCGACCGCGGCCCCTTTATGAGCGTTGCCGACTACCGGAGCCGGGTTCGGGGGCCGCAGGCCGGCCGCATCGCTTTCAACGAGGAGCAGGCGGTCACGCTGGAGATCAGCGCCTGCCAGTACTTCCCTTGGGTGCTGGAGGCCGCCCGCTGGGCGCTGGACCGCGGCGCGCTCGTGCCGGGCCGCTTCATCACGGAGCGTCTGCTCATGGCACTGCGAGGGCAGGTGCCCTGATTCGCGCATCAGAGAGGTGGCTATGTACCAGGGCCGTGATCCTGGCATCCAGTACATCCACGCGCGGCCAGGCCGCTCGTGCTATGGCATGGGGTTGGGCATCATCATCCTCGATGACGTCTACCCCGGCTTCCCGGGCGATGTGCGCAATGCCAGCGCCTTCCCCTTCCCCATCCAGTACGAGATCGCCCGGGGGGTCGACATCTTCAGGCTGGTCGTCGAAGAGGACAAATCGCCCTGCCTGGAGCCGGTGCGCCAGGCGGCACTGAACCTGGAACGCATGGGCTGCCGTGCCATCGCGGCCGAGTGTGGCTACTTTGCCTACTTTCAACGTGAGATCGCCGCCAGCGTGGGCCTGCCGGTCTTCATGTCGAGCCTGCTGCAGGTGCCCCTGGCGCAGCAGCTGGTGGGGCCCGAGCGCGTGGTGGGCATCCTGATGGCCAATGCGCACTATCTCACCACGCGCCATCTGGAGTCGGTCGGCATCGTTCCGGGCTCGAGCTATGTGGTGGGCGACGCCATGTCGTCGGGCCGATGCCGCGAGTTCGACCATCTCTGGACGCAGGGACGCCGCACTGACCCGCCGGCTGCCGACTATGCACGGGCCGAGCGAGAGTTCCTTGAGGTGGCTACCGAGTTTGTGGCCCAGCACCCAAACATGGGGGCACTGGTGCTGGAGTGCACGGGCTTTTCGCCCTTTGCCCGCGCGCTGCAGCGCCAAGTCGATATCCCGATCTTCAGTTGGGGCACCCTGCTCGACTATGCCTACTCGGTCGTGGTGCACCGCGACTACTATGGCCACGTATGAGGTCAGGAGTGTGACTACGTGATCACAGCCAACTACGCCGACCGGCAGACTCCCCAGTTCCGGGTGCTCTCTGACGGCCAGTGCCACGAGATCTACTTGGCCGCCCTCGATGCGCTGAGGACGATCGGGGTGCAGGTGCCCAACGCCGAAGCCCGGGCGCTCCTGGCAGGGGCCGGCGCCTGGGTGGAAGGGGAGTTGGTGCGCATTCCGGCGCACATCATCCAGGATGCGCTGGCAGCCACGCCGCGCACCTTCACCCTGTGGGGGCGCGACCCGGCCCGTGCCATCCACGTGGCGCCCGACCGGGTGCACTTCGGCCCCGGGCTCACCAACACCAACTTTGTCGATCCGGAGACGGGCGAGTTGCGCCTCTCGCGGCGTGGCGACGCGGCGCTGACCGCGCGTGTGGCTGATGCCCTCGACAACATCGACTATGTGATGGGCCTGGCGCTCCTGGGCGATGTGACGCCCGAACTGGCCTCGGTCTACGAGTTCGCCGAGCTCCTCGCCAACACCGGCAAGCCCATCATCGCCTGGGCGCACAGTCCCGACAACGTGGCCGATATGCACCGCATGGCTGCAGCCGTGGTGGGCGACACCGCGGCTTTGCGCCGCCGGCCGATCTTTGCCCTCTTTTCTACCTATCCTTCGCCGCTCAAGCATGCCGAGCTGGACCTGGCCAACCTCCTGTGGGCTGCGGAGCACGACATCCCCGTAGTCTACCTGGGAGGGCCGACGGTGGGGCTGGAATCGCCCTTCACCGGGGCCAGCGGGCTGCTGCTGCACCTGGCGGTGGCCCTGAGCGGCCTGGCCATCGTGCAGCTCAAGCGGCGCGGCGCGCCCATGGCCATGGGTGGCGTGCCCTCCCCAATGGACCTGCGCACGGCGCGCCCGGCCTATGGCTCGCCCGAGATGAGCCTGCACAGCGCTGCTGCAGCCGACCTGGCGCGCTACCTGGGGGTGCCCTTCATGGGCACAGCCGGCGCTTCGGAGAGCAAAGTCCTCGATTCGCAGGCGGCCATCGAGTGTGCGCTGCAGGTGCTGATGTCGGCCCTGAGCGGTGCCTCATTGGTGCACGACGTCGGCTTTCTCGATTGCGCCAACATTGGCTCGCTGGAGCTCCTGGTCATGAACGACGAGATCATCGCCATGGCCAAACGCATCCTGCGCGGCATCGAGGTCAACCGTGAGACGCTGATGCTGGACCTGATCGCCCAGATCGGCCCCGGTGGCGAGTTCCTCACCGAACCGCGTTCTGCCCAACTGGCACGGCGTGAGGTGTGGATGCCCACGCTGATGGACCGCCAGCCTTATCCCCTGTGGGAGCAGCAGGGGAAGACGACCATGGAAAGCCGCGTGCGCGCCCGGCTGCGCCATCTGCTCAGCACCCACCGGCCGCCTCCACTGCCGGCCGGCGCAGCGGAGGCCATCGAGGCGGTGCTGGCAGAGGCCGAGGCGCGCCACCGCCAGGGCCCACCTGGGCGGTAGGCTCAGGGGCGGGCGGGCTACGGTTGGTGACATTCGCGGCGTTTGCCCGGAGCTGAAAGTGGCTGGGTTCATGGGCAGCGCGTTGGAGGACGCTCCGGGCTGAGAATGGCATCCGAACTACAGGGGGAGCAGAAGGAATGGATCTGAAGGAAATCTTCGACAACACCGTGCTTGGGAATGCGCCCAAGGTGAAGGAGCTGACCCAGCAGGCGCTGGGCGAGGGCGTGGCGCCCGGCGAGATCATCAGCCGCTACCTGATCCCGGCCATGGCCGAGGTGGGCGACCGCTTCGAGCGCAACGAGTTCTACGTGCCTGAGCTCTTGATTGCGGCGCGCGCCATGCAGGGGGCGCTGGCCATCCTCAAGCCGCTGCTCACCGAGAGTGACCTCAAGCCATCGGGCAAGGTGGTCATCGGCACGGTGAAGGGAGACTTGCACGATATCGGCAAGAACCTGGTGGCCATGATGCTGCAGGGGGCCGGGTTCGAGGTAGTCGACCTGGGGGTCGACGTGGCCCCCGACCGTTTCGTAGCCGCCGTGCAGGAGAACCGGCCGCAAGCGGTGGCCCTCTCGGCGCTGCTGACGACCACCATGCCGTCGATGAAGACCACCATCGAGGCGCTCAGGGCAGCCGGCCTGCGGGAGCAGGTCAAGGTAGTCATCGGCGGCGCGCCGGTGACCCAGCGTTATGCCGACGAGATCGGCGCCGATGGCTACGCGCCCGACGCGAACTCGGCCGTGCGCAAGGTGAGGGAACTCGTGCAGGGGTAGCGGGTGCCGCCGGCCCGCGGGCCGGCTGAGCTGTGCTGGGCGGGTGCCCGGATGCCCTGGTAGCTGAAAGGGCCGTATCCTCCATCGCGTCCCACGGTGAGCGGCCAACCGCACGCAGGGCGGTTGGCCGCTCACCGTGGGATCGGAGGCTGGCGCACGAGACCGGCCCCTCGGCGCCAGCCTCCAGTGGTCGCGGCGCTCCGCAGCGCGCGTGCCCGCGTGGCCTCCGCAAGGCGCAAGCGGCTCAACTTGGGCAAAAGGCGCATTTGTGGTATCATCGGTTGCACTGCAGAGCCGCCAGTGACCTGTAGGAGGCACGCATCATGTCTACCACCGCCGCCGAATCGCCACAGGTGACCTGGGCTCTTCGTTTTGTGCTCCTCGATGAGCACGGCGAGGAGCTTGCAGCCGGCGAAGGACAGGCATCGCTGACTGCCGACAGCCTCTCCCTCCTCCCCAAGCTGCAACCCCCCTTCTCCATCCCCCTGCGCGACGTTGCCGACGTCAGTGCCAGCGACTATACGCTGGCCCTTGCGCTCCTCTCGGGCGAGACGCTCAAGCTCTCTCACCTCGGGTACCAGTACGAGGACTTGACCCGGCAGCTCTGCCGCCTGCGCAACGAGTTGCTCCTGACCGACATGCTCGCCCACGAGAGCCTGCGCCGTTCGGGTGTGGGCGCAGACCTGGTCTTCACCGATGCCGAGGGGCACGAGGTGCTCAGAGGCCGCTGCGAGGTGCGCCTCTACGACACGGCCATTGTGCTCATCCCCGAGCGTGGCGACATCATACGGCTCACCTACAGCGACATCGCGCGGGTTGAGGACGCCAACTATGTCCTCAGGATCGCTTCAGAGTATGGCGAAGAGGCCGTACTCAGCAAGCTGGGCCGCGAGTACGATAGCCTGGTTCGCTCGCTCTCGGAGGCGATGAACGCCCTCGCCCTCAAAGTTCAGGCCATCATCCGGGAGCTCTTGCCCACGGCGGGGCCTGCTGTGCTGCGCCGGGCCAGCCAACTGCTGAAAGAGGGCAGGGCGGCTCGCCGGGCCGATATCGAGGCCCTCTCGCCGGAGTTGTGGGAACAGCTCGTGGGGCATCTCGACCTCGCGGGGGTGCGCGAGGAGTATGACTTTTTGACCTCGCTGGGGCAGGCGGATCGGATCAGCATCGGCATCAAACGGGGCCTCATGGGCGACCTCACTGGCGAATACGTGTGGTTCCTCGTCCCCATCTACAGCGAGGACCCGACGCGGCCCGGCAACGCGATCGTCATGGAGGCAGCCAGCGGAGAGGGCGAAGGTCGGGCGACCTATGTGTTTCGCATGCTGAGCCGCGGGGCGTATGCCCGCGGGCAGGGCATTGCCGAGCTCGATGCCGCAGCCGACCGTGCCCTGGCCAGCATCAACCGCTGCATGCAGGCAGTGAACTTTCGCCGTGAGCCCATCTATCTGCCCGAGCGCAGGCTGGCCGAGCCGCAGTACGCCCACTACCGCTACGCGCTGAACAAGCTCCCCGCGCTGCAAGAGCTGCGTCGGCTCTTCATCGGGCGCGTTACGCATTCGGCGCCCGCCCAGTGGCAGAACGACATCACGGACCTGCTCCGCTTCAATGTGGGCGTTGACGACGACCAGGCGGTCTGGCGGCGCAAGGGGTCAGCCTGAGGGTCTGGGCACCGGCCCAACGAAGCAGGAGGAGGCAGATGAAGGGTGTAGTGCTGGAACAACCTGTCGGCGAGGTCTGGGTGCTCCGGGGCGGCCAGCGCCTGCGCGTTGCGCGGAGGCTGACCCTCAAGGACCGGGATGCTATCGAAACCGGTGCCAACTCGTACGCTCCCTCCGTTCACGACAACCCCAGCCCAACCTCGGGCCAGCAGGGGAGCGACTTGTGCCTCTTCCCCAACACCAGGGTCGTGCTGTCCATCCAACAAGGGCTGATCGTCGGCGTGGAGATCGGCCAGGGGCTGGTAGGCGCCTTCACCGAGAAACAGGTGGTGACGCCGACGGCGGAGTGGAGCGGCAGCGCCTGGGCCGAGGTGGCTGCGGATGGCAGCACGGTGGTGGCCGCCAGTCGCGCGAGGGTGCGGCACCGCGCCAGCGGCCGCACGGCCGAGTTTACCGACCCCGACGGCCGGCAGCAGATTCGCGTGACTGCCGATGGCATCCAGGCGCCCGAGGCCATGGACCAGCGCTTTGCGCGAGCCCAAGAGATTTGGGAGAACCGCGGCGCCTTTTCCGCTGCCTCACTCTACGGCGAGTTCGCAGCCTCGGCGGCGGAGAGTGAGGAGAAGCTCCTCGCCGCCTTTCAGTCGGTGGCGGGTCGCTTTGGCCTCGATATGGAAGCTATCAGGCAGAGCCTCGCCCAGCAGCGGCAGTTCCTGCAGGCGCAGGCCGACGCCTGTAGCCAGGCCGCGGCGGAGATGCAGCAGGCTGACCTGGGGCGGGCGACTGTGATCCCTGTGAATCGCGCTCTCGAGTACCAGGGCATTTCCTTCCGCATCGTGTCGGCCAAGCGCGAGCCCGGCCGCGGCGGTGCTGACCGGGTGTCGCTCCTGGTCGAGGCCGAGAACCGGAGCTCTGGCCAAGTGTTCGTCTTCTACAACGAGGAGGTACGTCTGATCGGTGGCGAGGGGCAGGCCTTCGTCGTGGACGACTATACACTGGAGACGGCTCTTGAGCCGGGCAAGACCTACACAGGGTATCTCTTGGCGGAGGTCGGTCGGGGTGAAGAACGCCTGACCCTGCAGTGGGGGAAAAAGAGCCTGCCCAAGATTGAGCTGGCTCTTGACCTCTCTGCTCCAGAAAGGGGTGACTGAGAGGAAGGGCGATCGGCTCCCGGGCGTGCGAGGGCGTCTTTGTCGCCCGGCACCCTGATGGGGGCTGCCCGTCTTTCTGATCACGTGTGTCTCAGTCTCATGATCGCTGCTTCGCGAGAACATGCACCAGGGAGGTCAAGGACATGCCGCTGCACAGCTTCACCGACAACTATGAGGACAACAGCACCGAGGCCGGCTTCCAGTTCACCTTCTACTGCGACCTCTGCCGCGAGGGCTTCAAGTCGACCTTTATCGAGTCGAAGACGTACAAGCGCTCTGGACTGTTCCGGGGGCTCGGCCGCGCCGTATCGCTGGGGACCTCGCTTCTCGGCTCGTCAGGGATTACCGAGGTTCTGAGTCAGGGCTCGGACATCCTGTCGGAGCGCTTTACGGGTATGTCTCCGGAGTGGCACAAGGAACACGAGGCGGCGTTTGTTCAGGCTCAGGACGAGGCCAAGCGCCTTTTCCATCGCTGCCCCAAATGCAGGAAGTGGGTCTGCGATAACGACTGGAATGAGCAAGAGGGGCTCTGCGTGGAGGATGCGCCGCGGGTGAACGTGGAGGTCGCCGCCGCTCGCGGGCAAAAGATGGTGGCCGACATCCAGGAGAAGGCTGCCTCAACGAAGGTGTTCACCGGAGAGATTGAGAGCAAGCAGACCATCTGCCCGCAGTGCGGCAAACCAGCCGGCGAGGGCAAGTTCTGCAACAATTGCGGCGCCCGTCTGGCCCTCATCGAGTGCCCAGTCTGCGGGGCACGAAGCCCCGCGGGCACGCGTTTCTGCGGAGAGTGCGGCAACCGCCTCGGGTGAGTGCAGGGGCGCGGAGGCGGTGGCGGCCATGCCAGCACCCCCGCGCCCTGCGTGTGAGCGCACGCACCACCTGTGCGGAGGCGGGGCCAGCCCCCGCCTCGTTGAGGCAAGGCTGCCGTGCTCGTGCCCCTGCAAGAGCACCAGGTCTGCCATCAGGCATGCCCTAGATGGGCCACGCTACCACCGGATGCTCCAGCATGGGCAGCGGAGCCAAGTTGCCCAAAGCCCCAGATTCTGCTAGACTCTGCTGCTGAAGTAGAAGCCCATCATGCAGGCTGGGGGGAGGATATGGTGAGCAAGGAAGGCCGCCCGGCGGCTGGGGGTGGGGTTCTGCCGCCGTCGGGAGCGGCAGGGAAAGGTGTGGTTGCCGCCCCGGCGACCAAGCCCGGGCTGTGGGCGCGTCTGCGGGCCCTGGCCGACGCGCATCCGCGCCTGCTTACCTGGCTGGTGCTGGCCGTGGGGATGGTGGCCATTCTGCTCTGGGCCTCACGAAGCGAGCCCCTGCTCCTCCATCAGCGGCTGGTGCTCGTTGTCGCAACGATCGCCCTGGCCGGCCTCTGCGCGTGGATCATCCATTGGGAGTAGGTGCGGGGTTTCCCCGTCCTGGTTTCCCCGCTCCGGTTTCCCCGCTCCGCCTTGGCCGCCCCGTAGCTTGCCGCCCTCGGCGCGGCATGCGGGGTGCGGCGCTACGTTGTGGTGTAGGGGCGGGGAAACCCCAATGCTATCCGGGGAAGAGTTGTGGCTAGTAGCCCGGCGACACCTGTCATTCCGAGGAGCGGAGCGACGAAGCATGCTCTGAGCGCAGCGAATGGGAATCCTTCTTGCACAGAAAGACTCACCATCGCCCGGAAGGATTCTTCGCGATCTCCGGCCAGTGGCCTGCGGGCTGCAGCCCCGGGCCACAAGCGTTGGGCCACTGGCCGGAGATCGCTCAGAATGACAACGTGCTACAAGCATCGTTGCGCTCGTAACCATAACTCTCTATCGGACAGCATAAGGGAAACCCCGCCCCTACCAGGGTTCAGGAGAAGGGAGCCTCACCTGGCATGGCTGCCAATTCCCCTCTGAAGGTCCTCTTCCTTTCCGCTGAAGTGGTTCCTTTTGCCAAGACCGGTGGCCTGGCCGATGTGGCCGGGTCATTGCCCAAGGCCATCCGTGCCCTCGGCCACGACGTGCGGGTGTGCATGCCCCGCTACGGCCGCGTCGACAAGGCCAAGTTTGGCCTGAAGGAGGTTGTGCCCTGCTTCGACGTGCCGATGGACCACGCGAAGGAGCAGGCCTCCATCTGGCAGGGCACGATCGGCCAGGACGTGCCGGTCTACATGGTCGACAACGCACACTATTTCGACCGCGATGGCATCTACATGTACCCCGATGATGCCGAGCGGTTCATCTTCTGGTGCCGGGCAGCGCTGGAGATGCTGCGCCGCCCGGAGATCGACTGGCAGCCCGACATCATCCACTGCAACGACTGGCACACCGCCATCATCCCCAACTGGCTGCGCACTGTCTACAAGGACGACCCCTTCTACGCCCATGCGGCGACGGTCTACACCATCCACAACCTGGCCTACCAGGGCATCTTCGGCCACCGTGTGCTGGAAATCGCCGGCATCGACGAGTATGGTTTCCTGTACCACCCCGAGATGGCCGACATGGCCGAAGTGGTGGACCTGATGGCCCGCGGCATTTACTTTGCCGACGTGATCAGCACCGTCAGTGAGCGCTACGCCCAGGAGATCCTCACCCCCGAGTTCGGCGAGCGCATGGACCCGCTGCTGCGTGATCGGCGCGACCGCCTCTTCGGCATCCTCAACGGGATCGACTACGAGGTGATGGACCCTGCGACGGACCCCCATCTTGCTGCCAGGTTCGACGCCCAGCATCTGGAGGCGCGGGCGGCGAACAAAGCGGCGCTGCAGCGCGAGGCGGGATTGGCCGTCTCGCCCACCACGCCGCTGGTGGGGGTGATCTCGCGCCTGACCGACCAGAAGGGCTTTGACCTCATCAGCCGCATCATCGACCCGTTGATGAACTACGTGGACCTGCAGTTCGTGCTTCTGGGCACCGGCGAGCAGACCTACCACGACATGTTCAGCGCCCTCGCCCAGCGCTACCCGCAGAAGGCTGCCGTCTTTCTCACCTTCAACGCGCCGCTTGCCCAGCGCATCTACGGCGGCAGCGACATCTTCCTGATGCCCTCGCGCTTCGAGCCCTGCGGCCTGGGCCAGATGATCGCCATGCGCTATGGCTCGGTGCCCGTGGTGCGGGCGACCGGCGGCCTGGCCGATACCGTGGTCGACTTTAACCCGCGCACCGGCAAGGGCAACGGTTTCACCTTCGAGGCCTACGATGCCATGGCCCTCTTCATTGCTCTGGTGCGGGCTGCCGAGACCTACAAGCACGAGGCCGCCTGGCGGCAACTGATGCTGCGCGGCATGGCCGAGGACTTTTCATGGACGCGCTCGGCCGGCAGGTACATCGACCTGTACCGGAGGGCCATCGCCGCCAAGACCCCGCGCGAGGCGCGGCCGCTGGATGAGTACGGGATTGGCGAGGAGCGGGGCGCGTAGAACGTAACACGCAAAACTTGGCACGTGAGACGTAACACGTGAAACGTGAGGCGTGATGCGTGAGGTCTGAGGGGTGCCCGGCGCAAGGCCGGAGCACCCCTCTTCGTCTCCCGAGGTCGCGGGGTGGGCGCTATTCCTACGGCTTGGGCAGCTTATCCACCGCGTCGGCGATGCGCTCCAGCGCCCGGCGCAGGTTCTCCACCGAGTTGGCATACGAGAAGCGCACATAGCCCTCGCCGTAGGCGCCGAAGGAGGTGCCCGAGAGCGCGGCGACCCCTGCGTTCTCCAGCAGATAGTCAGCGAAGGGCTTGCTCTTCATGCCGGTGCCCTGAATGTTGGGGAAGACGTAGAAGGCACCCTTGGGCCGTACGCACTTGATGCCCGGGATGCGGTTCAGGCCGTCGACGATCACGTCGCGCCGCTCCTTGAAGGCCGCCACCATCCTGTAGCTTTCGTCCTGCGGTCCGCGCAGCGCCTCGACGCCGGCATACTGGGTGAAGGTCGCCGTGCACGAGTTCGAGTTGGTCATCAGGCGGCTGATCTGAGTGGCGAGGGCGGCAGGCATGACCCCATAGCCCAGGCGCCAGCCGGTCATGGCATAGGTCTTGGAGAAGCCATCGAGGATGATCGTGCGCTCCTTCATGCCCGGGAAAGAGGCGATCGAGATGTGCTCCCCCTCGTAGAGGATGCGGATGTAGATCTCGTCCGACAGGATCATAAAGTCGTACTTCTGGGCGGCGTCGGCGATGGCCTGCAGGTCGGCACGGGTCAGCACGCTGCCGGTGGGGTTGTGGGGCGAGTTGATGATGATCAGGCGCGTCTGCGGGGTGATCTTGTCGAGCAGCTCCTGCACGTCGAAGCGGAACTCTTTCTCCTCGCGCAAGGGCACAGGCACCGCCTTGGCACCGGTGAAATTGATCATCGACTCATAGATCGGAAAGCCGGGGTTGGGGTAGATGACCTCCGTGCCCGGCTCGGCCAGGGCCAGGATGGTGTAGAACATAATCGGCTTGCCGCCGGGCGTCACCACCACCTCATCGACCGAGATGGGGATGCCGCGGGTGCGGCTCACCTCTTCGGCAATGGCCTCGCGCAGGGGCAGGATGCCGGCGGAGGGGGTGTAGTGGGTCTCACCGCGGCGCAGGGCGGCCACCCCCGCTTCGATGATGTTGGCCGGCGTGGTGAAATCGGGCTCACCGATCTCCAGGTGGATAATGTCGCGGCCTTGAGCCTCGAGGGCCTTGGCCCGGGCGAGGACCTCGAACGCCGTCTCGGTGCCGAGGCGCGCCATACACTGTGCAAGCTTCATGACCTTTCCTCCCATCTTCCATCACAGGGTTGGACCCGGACCACGTGGCCCAGGCCGTTCGTCACCGCGCCCACGCTGCCGACGATCGCCTCCAGCACCCGCTGCTGCGAGCGGGCGATCTGGCTGCGCACGATCTCCTCGGCGCGGGCGGCGTCACGGTTGCAGAGCGCCTGTGCCAGGGCCAGGTGCTCTCGTTGCATCTCCTCGGCCGAGTCCTTGACGTCGAGCCCGAGGTGGAACACGCGGCTCAGCTCGTCGAGAAGGCGTGCCACCTGGTCGGCCAGGCGCTGGTTGCCGGCTGCCACGGCCACAGAGCGGTGAAAGCTGGCATTGAAGGCGAGAAAGCGCGAGTAGCTCTGACGGTCGCGGTAGACGTAGGTAAAGCTCGCGGCCTGGGCGATGCGCTGGATCTGCTCGGGCGAGCCTCTCTCGGCGGCCAGCCGCGCGGCCGCGCCCTCGATGATCGCGCGCAACTCAAAGATCTCGCGCACGTCGGAGAGGGAAATGGGGGCTACCACGTAGCCGGAGCGGGGGATAGCCTGGACGAACCCCTCCTGAGCCAGCCGTTGCAGGGCCTCGCGCACGGGGGTCAGGCCTGCGCCATACTGCTCGGCAAGCTGGCGTTGGGCGATCTGCCGACCGGGCTGCAGCGTGCAGGTGATGATGTCGGCCTTGATCGCCTCGTAGGCTCTGGAGGTGAGCGACTGGTCCATGGGGTACCCGGCCCGAGGGCTCAACATGTCGTCCGATATGTCAGTAATATATCACCGTTGCGTGGCGCCGTCAATTCCGCTGCTCACGACATATCCTGGCTGCGGCCACCGACCTGGCGCGTCAGGCCCAGCTCAAGCCAGGCCGCCGGGGCGCCGTAGCAGCGCCAGCGCGCTTCAGGTGTGCTGGCGGGGAACGAGAAGAGGGGGTGGCCCCGGGCCGCTCTGGCCACCGGCCCCCCCTCTTTTCCCCCCTGCTCCCCGGCTGCGAGAGCAGGGCCGGGCACATGATCCCCAATAGCGCCTCAGAGGGCGCGGATCTCCTGGGTCATGAACTTGATGTAGGCAAAGGCGAAGCAGATGCTCGTCAGCGCCAGGAGTCCCACGACCTGCGGCCACACCAGCAGCAGCGAGTCACGCACCGGCAGCGGGTTGGGCACCATGCCGATCGCTTCGGTGATCAGGAGCGGCCCCAGGGTGCGCACCTTGGGCATCAGGATGGCAATGGTTGCCTCCTGGAAGAGCGTGTTGGGCGAGAGCCTGGCCAGCATCATGCGCAGGTTCTCGAGCTGCAGCAAGGCCTGTGGGTCGAAGGTGGTGCTGGCCTGGAGCAGCGCGCCGGCGATGGCGTCGGCGATCATGGTGACAAAGAAGGTGAAGACGATCCAGGCGGCGATGCCGGCCAGCGCTGCGGTGGCCGTATTGCGCAGGACGACGGATAGCGCCGTGGCCAGCGCCAGCCAAAAGCCGACATAGAGCACGCACACGATCAGGAAAGCGCCGACGCGCAACAGCTCCTCGGGCGTGGGGATGACCCCGAGGATGCGGATGCCCAGCGCCGACACGATGACGACGATGGAGACCAACATCAGCCCAACGGTGACAAAGGCCGCCAGGAACTTGCCGTTGATCACCGCGTCGCGATAGATCGGCTGCGCCAGCAGGCGGGCAAGGGTGCCCCGGTTCCGCTCACTGTTGATCGAGTCGAAGGCCAGGGCCAGCCCGACCAGTGGCCCAAGAAAGCCGATGAAGGTGTAGAAGGGGGGCAGGGGCCCGCTGGCCGTGGTGAAGAGCAGCAGGAACACCCCGTGCGCGTCGCTGATCTCCTGGCGGATCGACTGGGCTGCCGTATACACCGACGAGAGCCCGGCCAGGCAGATGAGCGCGAACAGGATGAGAAAACGACGGCTCGAGAGCTGGTCGGCCAGTTCCTTGCGGTAGACGGCGAACAGTCCTCTCATACCTCACCCCCCTGGAAGTAGCGCAGGTAGATCTCTTCCAGCCCATAGTCGCGGTGGCGCAGGTGCAGCAGCGACCACCCCCGCTCCACGATGGCGCGCGCGATGGCGGGCCTCACCTCGGCCTTGGCCCGCACCAGCCAGTGGTCGCTATTGGGCTCGGCAGCCACCACGCCCTCGATGCTCCGCAGGAGCTCGCCCAGCTCGGCGCCGCCCGGCTCGGCCGCCACCTCCAACGTACGCATGCCGCCGGCAAGCTGGTCGGCCAGGGCGCTGATGGGGCCCTCGGCAATCAGCTTGCCCTTGACAAAGATGCCCACCCGGGTGCAGATGCGTTGCACCTGCTGCAACTGGTGCGACGACAGGAGGACGGTGAGATGCTCCTCCTTCGCCATGGCCAGGATCAGGTCCAGCAGTTGGTTCACGGCCTCCGGGTCGAGGCCGAGGGTGGGCTCGTCGAGGATGATGAGCCGGGGCTGTTTGACGAGCACGTCGGCGATGCCCAGGCGCTGCCGCATGCCGTGGGAAAAGGCGCCCACCGGCTTGTCGGCCACGTCGGCCAGACCGACGCGTTCGAGCGAGGCCGCCACGCGCCGCCGCGCCTCACGCAGGTCGAGGCCGTTGAGGTCGGCCGTGTACAGCAGGTTCTCCCGGGCGGAGAGATCATCGTATAGGGCCACGTGCTCAGGCAGATACCCGACCAGCCGCTTGACCTCCAGCGGCTGGCGCACCGGGTCGTAGCCCAGGATGCTGACCGAGCCGCTCGAAGGCTCGGTGAGCCCCATCAGCATCAGGATGGTCGTGGTCTTGCCGGCGCCGTTGGGCCCCAGCAGCCCAAAGACCTCCCCTTCGGCCAGGCGCAGGCTCAGCCCATCGACAGCCGTGAACTGGCCGTAGCGCTTGCACAGACCCTGGGCCTCGACGACCAGGGCCGACGAGGCCGAAGCCGTGGCCTGGCGGTTGGGGTCCTTCGGAACGGGCAGGATCTTTTGCATCGCAACACCTCCGCATTGCCCCCACGGTCGTGGGCGCTCGACTGCGGCGGGCCGCAACCGCCCAGGGGAGCAGCCCGTCGCGTTCTTGGCCAGGGTCAGCGCCTGCTGAAGCGGGCGAAGGTGTAGGCCAGCCCCCCGATGACGACTGCGATCGCGGCGACGGCAACCCAGCCCCAGGTCGTCGGCGTCTCGACGGTGACCCGGATATCCTTGCTGTCGGAGGTGGAGCCTGCCGAAGCGGTCATGGTGACCATATAGTCGCCGGTCAGGGCTTTCGATGAAGGCTTGATCGTTGCATTCACCTGGGCCACCTGATCGACCGGCAGGTCATCGATCTTCTGAGGATCGAAGGTGACCTCCCAGCCATCCGGGCTGCCGGCGCTCAGGGAGATGTTCTTGAGCGATGCGGTGCCCGTGTTTCGGACGAGCAGCGTCATCTTGGTGGGGCTGTCGATGGCGGCGGTCGTGCTGAGCTGGCCACTGGAGGTGGTGAGGCTCAGGCTCATGTTGCCCGTGACCGTCACCTTCAGGGTGGTCTCGGCGTGGTCGCGGTCGGCGGCGGCCCGGACTGTCACGGGGTACTCGCCGGCGTCGGTCAGCCGTGGCACGGCGATGTCCACATCCAGGTCCTGGGTGGAGCCACCCTTCATGCTGATCACGTTGACCTGCCGCGATTCATAGGCGGGCTTGAAGGTCACCTGCCAGTCCTTCGGCGCGGTTGCAGCCAGGTTGACGGAGCGGTCTTCGCTGGCGTCGTTGTTCACTGTGACGCGGAAGGTTATGGTGTTTCCGGCCTGGCCCTGGGATTCGGGGTACTGGGTCGTCAGCTTGAGGCCGGCCGTGGCGGGCTTTTCGGTGAGGGTGACGGTGACTCGCAGTTGGCTCAATACGCTGCCGTCAGCGCCGAGGGCTTTGAGCACGAAGGCATAGTCCTGAGCCTTGGCGCCATCGGGCGAGCGCACTTGAAAGTCGACCTGTTGCGACTTGCCGGGGGCGACCATAACGCTGCGGATGGCATAGCCACTCTGTCGGAAGGTGGGGTTCCAGTCGGCCGGGCCCTCGGCCTGGAGCGCAACCTCCTGGAGGCTGCTCCCGTTGTTGCTGACATCGATGGAGAAGGTGACGGTGTTGCCCTTCTCGGTGACCACCGAGGTATAGCCCGTGGTGAGGAGCACACCTTGGGTGGCGCCTGGAGTGTCGGCCAGGGCTGGTTGCGCGATGAAAGCGACGAGCAGAGATGCGAGCACGAGGATGGGAAGAAAGCTGAAGCGTTTCATGGTTTCCTCCTATCACACAAGGGTCACACGGAATCGGAGCGTTGGTGCGCCGGCTGCCCGGCGCCAGGATTCTGGCCAGCCGGCGATTCTAGCAAACGGCCTCCCAGTTGTCAAAGAACATAAGATGCTCACTCTGACGCGCAGTCGACCCTGAGGCGCAGCGTAGGCCCCATGGATTCAGACTGAGAAGCGGCCAGAAAGTTTCACCTGCAGGCCTGGAGAAAGAAAAGCTGGCATGGTTGTTGCTCTCGAGGCGGCGTATCGAGGCCGGGGCGTGCCGGCACCCGCTGTGAGCCAGGCATGGCCTGGGGAAGGGAAAGGGAGGAGCCCCAACGGCACATCATGCGCATCTCGTCTCGCCTGAGGTTCCTCGTCTCTGGCGCTGCACTGCTGGGCCTGCTGTGGGTCGGCTCATCTCCCCGGGCAAGGACTCTGCTGGCCGTGCCGACCCCCTCTCCCGGGCAGCCGCCGACGATAGCCGGCGTGTCGCCCAACCCGGGATTCCCGCCGACCGTGCCCTTTGTGCCGACGCGCCCTCCCGTGCCGCCGCAGCCGGTTCCTTTCCCCCATGTCGCCATGGTGTCGCGGGGCGTGCCCTGCCTCTTCTGCCACTCGGGTGCCACCACGTCGCCTGCCGCGGGCATCCCCAGCGTGTACCAGTGTATGGGCTGCCACCTGGTGATCGCGCGCGATTCACCGTTGATCCGGCAAGTGCAGGCCTACTGGGAGGCGCAGCAGCCCATCCCCTGGGTGCGCATCTACCGGCTGCCGGGCTTTGTGCAGTTCAGCCACCGGCCGCACCTGGCTGCCGGGTTGAACTGTGAGGCTTGCCACGGCGACGTGGGCCAGATGGAGGTGACCGTGCCCTACCCGGCCTACAAGCAGATGGGGTGGTGCCTGGAATGCCACGAGCATCAGCCCAACCCCCTGCCTCTGACCGAGTGCCAGATCTGCCACTACTAGGAGCGAAGCATGGGGCGCCGGATTGGCCGTCGCGATCTCCTCAAGATCGGTGCAGCCTCGGCCATGGCCGCGGCCCTGGGTGGCTGCGAGTTCCCGCGCCCGTGGGTGCAACTGGAGCCCTACGTGCGGCCGCCTGAGGAGCAGGTAGCGGGGGTGGGAACCTGGTATGCGAGCACTTGCCGGCAGTGTCCAGCCGGCTGCGGCATCATCGTGCGCGTCCTGAACGGCAGGGCCGTCAAGATCGAAGGCAACCCGCAGCACCCACTCAACGAGGGCAAGCTGTGCCCGCGCGGTCAGGCCGGCCTGCAGGACTGTACAATCCGGACCGTTTGCAGGGTCCGGTGCGGCAAGCGGTGCGCGGCTCGCGGCAGTACCAGGCGATCACCTGGGAGCAGGCCATCGCAGACCTGCGCGCCGGGCTCGCACAGGCGGGCAGCTCGCTGGTGGTGTGGGCCGACCAGACCATCTCGGGCCATCTTCTGGACCTCTTCGGACGCCTCACTGCGGCCCTGGGCGCGCCTCCGCCGCTGGTTTTCGATCTCTACACCGCGCTCTCGGGCTATGCGGCCCTGAGCAGCGCGGATGCCCTGCTCTTTGGGCGCGCAGCGCTGCCCGCCTATGGCGTCGAGGAGGCCGACGTCGTCCTGTCGTTTGGGGCAGGCTTCTTGAGCACCTGGCTCTCGACCACGCATTATGGCGTGGCGTTCGGCAGCTTCCGCCAGCGCCCCCTCGGCCAGCGTGGCTACCTGGTGCAGTTCGAGCCCCGGTCGGGGCCGGAGGCTGCCAAGGCCGACCTCTGGGTGCGGCTACACCCGGGCACCGAGGCTCTGGTGGCGCAGGCCCTCGCGCGGCTCATTGCCGACGCTGGCGAGGGCCCGCCCGACCGTGTGGCGCGCGCCCGTGCGTGGGCACCGGCTGTGGACCCGGCTGCGATCTCGGCGATGAGTGGGGTGCCCCTCGAGGACCTGCGGCGCCTGGCCAGCACGTTCGTCACAGCGGGCAGACCGTTGGCCATCCCCGGGGCTGCCCTCACCGGCCACGGCGATGCTGTGGCCCAAGCGGCGGCGGTGCAAGTGCTGAACGTCATCGCCGGGGCGGCGGGCCTGGGCATCTCTTCGGGGCCGCCAGCGGAGGGGCTGCTGACTGCGGTGGTGGCGCCCTATGGCCGGGTGCAGCGGCTGGTGGAGCGCATGCGCGCCGGGCAAGTTGGGGCGCTCCTGGTCTGGGGGGCTGCCAACCCGGCCTACGCCCTGCCCCCCGCCCTGGGCTTTGTGGACGCGCTGAAGCAAGTGCCGCTGGTGGTCTCCTTCCGGCCCATTGTCGACGAGACGGCGGTCTGGGCCGATCTGGTGCTGCCCGACCGCACCTACCTTGAAGCGTGGGGCTACGACGTGGTCGAGCCGAGCTTTGGCATGCCGCTGGTGGACAGCCAGCAGCCTGTGGTGCAGCCGCTGTACAATACCCGCGCGACCGGCGAGGTGCTGCTGGAGGTCGCCAGGGGCATCCCGGTGGCTGCGGCGGCGTTGCCATGGCCCGACGAGCTCGCTTTCCTGCGCGAGCGGATTGCGGCGCTGCCGGCCGGGGTGTCCAACGGGCTGGGCGGCGAGGTGCGGTGGGCTCGCTTTCTGCAGCATGGCTTTTGGCAATTGGCGCCGGGGCCGGCCGCGCTCGAGGCGCCCCAGGCCCGGCTGCAGCCGGTGATGGTGCCGGCGCCGTCGTTCCAGGGGGCGGCCGGCGAGTTCCCCTTCTTCCTCTACATTTACATGCCGGTGCTCCTCAGCGATGGCAGGGGGGCCGACAAGCCCTGGCTGGTGGGCAGCCCCGACCCCATGACTACCTTGATGTGGCAGACCTGCGCCGAGATCGAGACGAACACGGCCATCAAGCTGGGCGTGACCTACGGTGACATCGTGCGCATCACCTCGCCCTATGGCGAGGTGGAGGTGCCGGTCTATGTGCTGAACTCGGTGCGGCCCGACACCATCGCCATCGCCGCCGGGCTGGGGCACAGCGCGCTGGGGCGTTTTGCCGGCGAGGAGGCCGAGGGCCCCAACCCCATGGCCCTGGTCGGCGCGGGGGCCGACGCCTCGGGCGCGAGCATGGCCTGGGCCAACATCCGCGTGCGGGTGGCGCGGACGGGCCGCAGGGTGGCCCTGGCCAAATTCGAGGATACGCGCGGGTCGTACGGGGGCTTTGTCAACCAGGCCTTCGCCGACCAGTACCTCTAGGAGGCTCGCTTTGGCCGATGCGACACAGGCCGAACACAAGTGGACCATGGTGGTGGACCTCGACAAGTGCACCGGTTGCCAGGCCTGCGTGGTGGCCTGCCATGCCGAGAACAATGTGCCCATCCGCAACAAGAGCGAGGTGCAGGCCAACCGTGCCCAGCACTGGATCCGCATCGAGCGCTACTGGGTGGGCGACCCGCCGGCGAAGGCGCGCTTCCTGCCCATGCTCTGCCAGCACTGCAACCGGGCGCCCTGCGAGCCGGTCTGCCCGGTGTATGCGTCGGTGCACAGCCAGCGCGAGCACCTCAACCTGCAGGTGTACAACCGCTGCGTGGGCACGCGCTACTGCAATAACAACTGCCCCTACGTGGTGCGCTACTTCAACTTCTACGACCCGTACTTTCCGGCACCCCTGACCGAGCAACTCAACCCCGACGTTACCGTGCGCACGGCAGGGATCATGGAAAAGTGCACCTTCTGCATCCAGCGCATCAACCGCGCCGAGCAACAGGCGCGCACCGAGGGCAGGGACCTGGGGCCCGACGAGGTGATCCCTGCCTGTGTGCAGACCTGCCCTCCGAGCGCCTTGCTTTTCGGCGATCTGCTGAACCCAGAGAGCCGCGTGTCCAAGGTCCTGGCCGATAATCAGCGCGCGCTGCGAGTGCTGGAGCACCTGGGGACCGAGCCGGCTATCTACTACCTGAAGGGCGGCAAGTCGTATGTCCGATTCTGATATCCGAGCGCCCCGACAGCGGCCCTCACTGGGGGAGATGGGCCTGGACCAGCAGGCGCAGCTCGAGCGCGAGCGGCACCTGCTCGTCGATGCGCGCCCGGGGCGCGAGCTGAACGCCATGGTGCTCGAGCCGATGATGCGCATCGGCCGTGCCTTCTGGCCGGCGGTGGGCGTGCTCGGCTTCCTTGTGCTCGCCTGGTGGGTCACCTGGGGGTTCCAGATGTGGTGGAACGTCGGCATAACGGGCCTGAACCGGGTGGTCATGTGGTCGCTGTACATCGCCAACTATGTCTACCTGATCGGGATCGCCGAGGCCGGCACCTTCATCGCGGCTGCGTTGCGCCTGCTCGACATCGACTGGCGGCGGCCCATCAGCCGCATCGCGGAGCTCTTGACCGTCTTCTGCATCTTTGCCTCGGCGCTCTTCCCATTGGCGCACCTGGGGCGCACGTGGAAGTTCTACTGGTTGCTGCCGTACCCCAACGAGCGGCAGCTCTGGCCCAACTTTCACTCGGCGCTGATCTGGGACCTGACGGCCACCCTCAGCTACCTGGCCATGAGCACGCTCTTCTTCTACATCGACCTCATCCCCGACGCGGCTCTGGCCCGCGACCACGTGCGCGGCTGGCGGCGCACTCTGAATAACTGGCTGGCCCTGGGCTGGCGTGGCACCGAGCGGCAGTGGCGGCTGCTCAAGGTGGCCCAGCTCATCTTCAGCATCGGCATCCTCTTGATCATGCCCTCGGTGCACACCATCGTCTCCTACGACTTTGCCATGACGATCCAGCCTGGCTGGCACAGCACCGTCTTTGGGCCCTACTTTGTGGCCGGCGCCATCTACTCCGGTGTTGCGGCCATCATCATCGCGGCCATCCTGTTCCAGCGCCTGAACCACTGGGGCTACTTTATCCGCGACGAGCACCTCAATGGGCTGGGCATCTTCCTCCTCCTCACCTCGCTGGTGTGGGACTATTTCTTTTTTCAAGACTTCATCGTGCCCTGGTATGGCCAGGTGCCCACCGAGAAGCAGGTGCTCCTGACGATGATGGCGGGCCGTGGGCAACTCGCCTTCTGGCTGATGATCACCACCAACGCCATCATTCCCTTCTTCACCCTGTGGTGGCGCCGGGTGCGTACCTGGTGGCCGGCCATGCTGGCCATTTCGATCCTGATCCAACTGGGGCTGTTGTTGGAGCGCTACATCATCGTCACCATCGACCTGGGGGTGCGCGAGCTGCCCTTCAACTGGGGCCTCTACCAGCCGCGGGCCGCCGAGCTCATCATGAGCACGGGCGCCGTTGCCTTTATCGTGCTGGGGTTTGTGGTGTTCTCCAAGCTGATCCCCTTTGTGGTGCTGTATGAGGTGAAGGAGGGACAGTTCCTGGTCCAGTTGAAGCGCATCGGCAAGGGGTTGATCCGCTCCAAGATGGAGTAGAGGAGAGGTCCACGTGAGGGGGTTTCACGATTACCTGGTGTTGGGCCTTTTCGATGACCTGGGGCAGGCCGCCGACGTGGTAGCGGCGCTGCGCCGCCTGGGCATCCCCGAGGAGAGGATCAAGGCACTCTCGCCCTTCCCGGTGCCGACGCGGGCGTACCCCCTGCCCCGGCCGCGCGACAGGTTGGCGTTGGTCACGGCGGCCGGGGCGGCGATTGGGTTCCTGCTAGGCATCTTCATGATGGTGGGCACGGCGAACCTCTACCCGCTGGATGTGGGCGGGCAGCCGCTGGTGCCCGGCCCGCCGTCGATCGTCATCCTGTACGAGTACACGCTCCTGTTGATGCTCACGGCAGTGTTCTTGGCCTTTGCCCTGGGCATACGAACGCCAGCCTACTGGGGCCAGGTCTATGACCCGCGGCTGACGGAGGATGCCTATGGCGTGCTGGTGGGCCTCACCAGCCGCGAGCTGGAGCCGGCCGAGCAGGCGCTCAGGGCGGGCGGCGCCTATGGCCTGCGCCGGCTCGATGAGATGGGCGTGGGCGCGCGGTTGCGGCGCTGGCTGGGCCGCCAGATCAGCTACGGATTGTGGGTGGCCGGGATTGTGGGAGGGGTGCTGGCCATCGCTATCCTCTGCGTCTTTGCCTACGGCGGCCTGCAATGGATCTACCCTGACCAGATGGTGACCCAGCAGTCGGTGGGCGATCAGGAGGGGCCACGGCTGGCGGCTCCCACGGCGGCGGTGCCCATCCAGGGGCCTGTGCTCATCCGTGGGCAGCCTGCCACCGAGCCGTTGCCGGGCACGGCCGCGTCGCGCGTG